>OHCE01000025.1_pt1 | contig 147636 bp, 114 predicted proteins | sample 1577571 | NCBI WGS metagenome assembly OHCE01 (sample SAMEA3879505, study PRJEB24766) | human gut metagenome | biome: human-associated habitat; feature: feces | place: USA | collected 1985/1987 | reverse complement strand
GGCAAAAATCCTATCGGCATAGCCGATTTGGAATGGATTTTTGCGCGTAACTGTGGGGGTACTGAACAGTTACAGGTTGAAAATAAGAACCGGATGCCGAGGGATTGAATTGCTTTTGGATGACGTAAAAGCAGAATGAGAGGAATCATGAAAGACGATAAAATTGTTTTATATATGCATGCGGGAAGCGGCAACCACGGCTGCGAGGCGATTGTCAACAGTCTTTGCCGGATGCTTCCCAAACCGGCGATTCTGATGACGAACCGCCCGAAGGAGGATGAAACCTATTCCCTGAAGGAGCTTTGCAGCAGCTTTGTACAGGAAAAAAGCATCGAAAAGAATGTATTCGTGCATACCTGGTACTATTTGAAGCGAAAGCTTTTACATGACCCGGACTGCTTCATGGAATACCGGTATCAGGATATTTGCGGGAAAAATTTGCACCGTCTGAATATTTCCATCGGCGGGGATAATTATTGCTATGACAACATGCTCGACCGGCTGATTTCCGCAAACCGCATGTTCCACAAGCAGGGCGCTAAAACGGTTTTATATGGCTGCTCCATCGAGCCGGAGTTGTTAAAACGTCCGGAAATCATGGAGGATATGAAGCGCTACGACGCGATTGTCGCGCGGGAAAGCCTGACCTTTGCAGCACTGCAGGAAGCCGGAATTGACAAAAATATCCATTTATATCCGGACTCGGCTTTTTTACTGGAAACAAAGCTGGCTCCCCTGCCGGAGGGCTGGGTTCCCGGAAAGATGCTGGGCCTGAACATTAGTCCGATGATTGTGGACAATGAAAAGACTCCGGGCATTACGATGCAGAACTATAAAGCGTTGATTTCTCATATTTTAGAAACGACCGATCTGCATATTGCGCTGATTCCCCATGTGGTGTGGGAAAGCAATGATGATAGAAAACCGATCCGGCAGCTTTATGAAGCCTTTGCATCGACCGGACGTGTGATCGAGCTGCCGGATGGGTCCGCTCCGGAATTAAAGGGCTATATCAGCCGCTGCGAGATGTTTATCGGAGCTCGGACCCATGCGACAATCGCGGCATATTCCTCCTGCGTGCCGACGCTGGTAGTCGGCTATTCGATCAAGGCCCGTGGAATCGCAAAGGATTTATTTGGAACGGACGAGGGCTATGTCCTGCCGGTGCAGGCACTCGCCCAAAAAGAAGACCTCGTCAATGCATTTGACTGGTTGTATCAAAATGCACAGGCACAGAAAGCACACCTGCAGCAGATTATGCCGGACTATTGCAAAAAGGCAAAAGAAGCAGAAAACCTGTTGAGAGAACTGTGAGGGAAAATTGTGAGCCAGATACAGGAAATGATAAAACCGGCAGCAGCGATGCTGGATACTTATCCGGTGGTGACCACCAAACAGAAAATCAAACAGTGGATCAAGACCTGCGTCCCGGGCATGACGCCGGAAAAGGTAGAGCGTTATTCCTGGCCTCAGGCGCTTCTTGCGATGGGGCTGTTGCAGGCATATGAGCAGACAAAGGACAAGACTGCGTTAAGCAGTGTGTTTTCCTATCTCAGACGGTGGAAAAACAGCGGATATCCCATCTCTCATGTGGATCATGTGATGAATGGAAGCGTTGCCCTGTGGACAGAAGAGATTTTGACGAGGGAAAAAAGAGAAGATGCAGAATCTCTGGAAGCGCTCTGGATCTGCCGGGAAGGGGCGGACATTTGCGCAGGCTGGATCAAAGCAGCGAAAAAAACTGCGGACGGCATCCTTGCGTACCGGAGCCAGCATCCGGACTGGCTGTTTGCAGATACCCTTGGGATGCTTTGTCCCTTTGCCTGTCGTTACGGTGTTCAGAAACAGGATAAAGAGCTGTTAAACCTCGGAATCCGTCAGCTGGAGCTCTTTTTCCAAAAGGGGATGGATGAAAAAACCGGTCTGCCCTATCATGGCTATGATGAAAAGAACAGCATGAAATACGGAATAATCGGCTGGGGAAGAGCCTGCGGCTGGATGCTGCTTGGATTGTCGCAGAGCATTTTGTGGATTTCAGAACAGCCTGCAGGAGCAGAACAGGCGAACAAGCTGCAGGCAGAGCAGTCAGCAGCGCAGCCGTCCTCCCAGTCTGTTGCCCGGGAGGGCTGCAATCGTCTGCTTTTACTGCAACAACAGCTCCTTGACAGCATTTTTGTATGGCAGCGCGCAGACGGTGGATTTTCCTGGCAGCTACAGGCACGGGAGGGACACCGGGATACCTCAGCAGAGGGGATGATCGGATATGGGGCCTGGCTGGCAGCAGAGACTGCAGCTGTGCAGCGTTCAGAGCAGTGGAGCCCTGCACTGAGCCGTCTGGCAGCTATCATGCAGACGAGCATCCGTGATGGGCGTGTCACAGACTGCTCCGGCGAATGCAAGGGCTTTGCGGAATATCCGCAGGTATACGGAACCTATCCCTGGGGCAGCGGCAGCGCGCTGGCCTTTCTGGCAGTGCAGCTTTTCAGGGAAGAGAATAACGATAGGGCAGAATGATCCTTATGCCCTATCACAGGACAAGTTCGATCAAACAGTTTGGCAGGAATATCAGGAGAACAGGACGAAAAAACATGGGAAGAGTCAGATATGCGACCAGAAATATAATATTCGGCTTTTTAGGGAGCGGGGCAACGACGCTGCTCAATTTTATCCTGCGGCAGGTGTTTATCACCCATCTGGGCGACACGCTTCTGGGCGTGCAGGATCTCTATAGCGAAATTCTGACGATGCTTTCCCTTGCGGAGCTTGGCGTCGGAACGGCTTTAAACTACAGCCTGTACGGTCCGGTAGCGCGGGGCGAGCGGGAAAAAATCAAATCCTACATGCAGCTGTATAAAAAAGCGTACCGCACCATTGCCATCGTGATTGCTGTCATCGGACTTGCACTGGTACCGTTTTTACCCTGGATTGTCAAAAATGCAGATTATCTGACCCTAAGGCAGCTGCGGGTTTACTATCTGCTGTTTCTGTTCAACACGGTGACAACGTATTTTGTTGCATATAAATACAGTCTTGCCAATGCGGAGCAGAAAAACTATATCCAGACGAACGCGGATGCCATCAGCAAAGCGGTTTCCGTGGTGCTGCAGCTTCTGGGACTGCTGGTACTGCCAAACTACCTGTTATACCTGCTGATCCAGGTCGCCGTGTCCCTCGGACAGAAGATTTTTATCAGCTGCTATCTGAACCGCAAATATCCGCTTTTGCTGGAAAAAAATGTGGAACCGCTGACAAAAGAAGAAACCGGAGCGGTGGTGGATAAGACGAAGGCGCTGATGCTGCACCGGATCGGGGATATGGCGCGTCTGCAGACGGATGCGATCATTATTTCGTCCTGTCTGGGTGTCGTCTGGGTCGGTCTGATCGGAACCTACAAGATGATCGTCAATTCCGTTTCGGGTTATGTAAACCTGATTTTCAACTCCGTCATTTCCAGCTTTGGAAATCTGATCGCGACGGAGAGCAGGGAAAAGCAGTTTCAGCTGTTTCTGGTGTATCGTTTTTTCGCGATCTGGGTATACGGATTTTCAGCGGTCGGATTTTTCCTGCTCCTGTCCCCGCTTGTGGAGCTCTACGTCGGAGCGGATCGCGTGTTGGCGACCTCGATTATCGCCTGGTATCTGACGGATTATTTCTTTAAGGGGGAGCGCGTCGTGCTTTCGAATTTCAAAACGGCGGCTGGCGTTTTTGAACAGGACAAATATCTGTCCATCCTTCAGGGTATCGTCAATCTGGTGGTGTCGATCGCTCTGGTGTTTAAAATCGGTCTGGCGGGCGTGTTTATCGGAACCGTCGTATCCGGACTGATTGCAAATATCACAAAACCGATCATTATTTATCGGGTTTGTTTTGAAAAAAGTGCGGTTTCCTATTTTCAGGAGTCCATCAAATATCTGCTCGTCATCGGAGCTGCGCTGGCAGTGCTCATTCCGCTGCAGAATCTGCTGATGCCGCAGGTGACGATTGCAAAATTTGCGCTGATGATCGTGATCATTACGGTTGTCTTTAATGGAATTTTTCTGATCGTGTTCGGCAGGACGGAGGAATTTAAATATTTGTACGGAATGGTAAAAGGGAGGCGGAAACGGTCATGATTATCGTAGAGGTGATGGGCGGACTGGGAAACCAGATGCAGCAGTATGCGTTGTACCGGAAGCTGGAGTCTTTGGGAAAAGATGCCAGACTGGATGTTTCCTGGTTTCTCGACAAAGATCGGCAGACAAAGGTGCTTGCAAGCCGGAAGCTGGAGTTGTCCTGGTTTGAAAATCTTCCTGCAAAATATTGCACACAGGAAGAAAAGCAGGCAATTCTTGGAAAAAATAATTTGGTCGGAAAACTGAAAAAGAAGCTGCTTGGGGGCAGCAACCGGCATTTTACGGAAAGCGACATGTATCATCCGGAAATCTTTGATCTGGAGGACGCCTATTTAAGCGGTTTCTGGGCGTGCGAGGCTTATTATGCGGACATTTTGCCGATGCTGCGCAGCCAGATTCATTTTCCGGATCCGGAAAAGGGCGAAGGCTGGGATTTAGAGGCTGCCGCGAAAAATAAAGAAACGATGGAGCGCATGAAGCAGGAAACCTCTGTGAGCATCCATATCCGCCGCGGGGATTATCTGGATGCACAGAATGCAGAGATGTTCGGCGGGATCTGCACGGATGCTTATTATGAAGCGGCGATTTCGTATATAAAGGAGCAGACACCGGACGCACATTTCTATGTTTTTTCAGATGACTCTGTATATGCGAAAAATGCCTACCCTGGAAAAGAGTTTACTGTCGTGGATTGGAATACCGGGAAAAACAGCCTGTTTGATATGCAGCTGATGAGCTGCTGCGACCATAATATCTGTGCAAACTCCACCTTCAGCTTCTGGGGAGCGCGGCTCAATCCGAGCCCGGATAAGGTGATGATCCGTCCGTCAAAGCATAAAAACAGCCAGAATATTGTGCCGGAGGAGATGAAAAAGCTCTGGAACGGCTGGGTGTTGATAGATGGAAAGGGAAGAATTATTTAAGAAAAGTTAAGAAAAGCGGTTCCTCGAATACGGTATAATAATACTGACACACGGCATTGCACATATTTTTTGAGGTAAAATGTGCAGCAGCGAACAAGACGGTACAAACTGGTAATTGGGCGCGTTTGCGCTGTTTTGTAGATTGAGGAGAAATTATAATGAAAAAGAAAATAGTTATATCTGAAAAAGCGACAGCGGTTATGCTTGCAGCAGCGATGGCCATTAGCATGACAGCATGCGGCAGCCCTGCAAAAGATATGCAGGGAGCAGCAGAAACAGCAGCAGATGAAGAAGCAAGTACGGTAGAAACAGCAGCGGATGGAGAAACAAGTGCGGTAGAAACTGTATCAGAGATTGTCGGAAATACAACGGAAAGCACGGAGAATGCAGCGACAGACGCAGAGATTTTGGTTGCAGAAGACCCGGATACAGAAATTACAGCGTCAAATGAGAATACCGACATCAAGGTAACGGTAGAGGATCAGAAGGAAGAAAAGAAAAACGATGCAGGAGAGGTTCTGGTCACAATTAGCGTTCAGAAAGCCACCATCGAAGACAGCGGCTATGATGCACTGCAGAAGGTGCTGGATCAGCAGAGCGCAGATACCTATGAGCTGGCGCAGGAAGCATGGGGAGATATGCAGACCTTCCTGGAGGATAGTGATTGGGAAACGACTGGCTCTTTATATGCCATCGAGGACACCATTTCCATGAAGCGTGGAGATGACAGGATCTTCAGCTACGTAACCACGGATTATTCCTATCTCGGAGGTGCACATCCGAACTTCGTTTATAATGGTTACAATTATGACACAAAGACTGGCAAAAGGCTGACACTGCGGGATGTGACAGAGGACTACGACAGCCTGTATGCACAGGTTCTGGACACTCTGAGGGCTTTTCAGGAAGAACAGGAGGATTTTATGTTCTTTGAAGACTACGAGGATACCGTTAAGGAAATGTTTTACGGATTTTCAGCCGAAGAGGATTTGGAAGACAGCGGCATGACAGATGCAGACAGGGAGGAAATTTCGGATACTGCAGGGACAGCGTCCGATATCGACAATATTCAGTGGTATCTGACCGACAATGAGCTGGTGGTGATCTTTAACCGTTATGATATCGCAGCGTATGTCTTTGGTCCGACTGCGGTAAAGATTCCGTTCGAAACAGGGCTGGTAAAAGAGATTTATTCATGACAATAGAATACTCGCAGAGCGTGTATTCTATTGTTGAAAGTAAATGTGCGAAGCAAGAGGAATTATGCCTATGAAGAATGTGATTGCAGTGATCTGGGACTGCGATAAGACCCTGATCGACGGATATATGCAGGATCCGATGTTTGCAGAATATGGCGTTGAGACGAAGCAGTTCTGGGCGGATGAAAATAAAATTCTGGATGAATACCAGAAAACCGGCGTGCGGGTCAATCGCGACACCTATTATCTGAATTATTTTATCAAATGTGCCCATGAGGGGATTTTCCCGGGCTTAAATAATGCAAAGCTTCGCTCTTTTGGAAAGCTGCAGAAGCTTTATCCGGGGACGCTGGAATTTTTCCGGAAAACAAAAAACATGTTCCGAAATGATGCGAGTTATTCGGAATATGATATTCAGGTAGAGCATTATATTGTCAGCACCGGGTTTGCAGAGGTAATCCGGGGAATGGAGCTGATGAATTATGTGGATGATGTCTGGGGCTGCGAACTGATGGAAGCGCCGGATGCAGATAATCAGCCGCTCATCAACGAAATCGTTTATACGATCGATAATACGACGAAAACGCGTGCGATTTTTGAAATCAATAAAGGAATCGGAAAGATTGACGGCATCGATGTCAATTCCAAGATTCCCCAGGAGCTGCGGCGTGTGAAATTTGAAAATATGATCTACATAGCAGACGGACCAAGCGATATCCCGGCCTTTTCCCTTGTACATCAAAACGGCGGTTCCACCTTTGCCATTTATCCAAAGGGCGACGTCGCTGCCATGAAGCAGGTAGAACAGATGCGTGCAGACGGAAGAGTTGACATGTATGCCGAGGCGGATTATTCCGAAAATACAACCGCAAACATGTGGATCACAAACCGCATTCAGGAGCTTGCTGACAAAATCCGGGAACGGGAAAAAAATAAAATCGAAAAATATGCCGGCGGTGTGCCCAGGCATTTGGTGTGAATCGTAGAGAAGGACCGGGAGCTTTTTGAAGTAAAATATGTAAAACGGCTGACAGATCTGGAGCAGGAATGCGAAAAAGCTGTGATGCAGATCGATGACAGAATGTATGCAAAAACGTTGGAAGATCGTTATGATCAGGTATCGTGCTTTGGCATTGCTTTTTACAAAAAGCGTTGCCTGATTCAGAAAAAATGATATAGTTATAGATAGCAAGAATAATCGGAGGACTTACAATGAAAGTATTGGTAACCGGCGTAGCCGGACAGCTTGGACATGATGTGATGAATGAGCTTGCCAAACGCGGCCACGAAGGTGTTGGCTCGGATCTGGCAGCAGAATACAGCGGGATTGCAGACGGCAGTGCCGTAACAAAGATGCCTTATGTATCGATGGATATCACCGATGCAGCAGCGGTAGAAACGGTTTTACAGGAGGTAAAGCCGGATGCTGTCGTGCACTGCGCGGCATGGACTGCAGTGGATCTGGCAGAGGATGACGATAAGGTGGACAAGGTTCGCAGCATCAATGCCGGCGGCACGAAGAATATCGCAGAGGTATGTAAGAAGCTGGACTGCAAGATGGTCTACCTTTCCACCGACTACGTATTTGACGGACAGGGCACTAAGCCCTGGGATCCGGACTGCAAAACCTACCAGCCGTTAAACGTTTACGGACAGACGAAGCTGGAAGGCGAGCTTGCAGTTTCGGAGACCCTGGACAAGTATTTTATCGTCCGGATTGCATGGGTATTCGGCATCAACGGCAAGAACTTCATCAAGACGATGTTGAATGTCGGCAAGACCCACGATACGCTGAAAGTCGTATCCGATCAGGTCGGCACACCGACCTACACCTATGATCTGGCGCGCCTGCTGGTGGATATGATCGAAACCGACAAATACGGTTATTATCATGTGACCAACGAGGGCGGCTACATCAGCTGGTACGATTTTACAAAAGAAATTTTCAGACAGGCAGTGGAGTTGGGACATACAGAGTATTCCGAAGACAGACTGACGGTACTGCCGGTGACAACAGCAGAATATGGCCTGTCCAAAGCAAAACGCCCGTTCAATTCCAGACTGGATAAGAGCAAGCTGGTGAAAAACGGCTTTACGCCGCTTCCGACCTGGCAGGATGCGCTGCGGAGATATTTGAAAGAAATTGGGATGTAAGGTACAAGAAAGAGAAAAGATACAAGTAAGGCTTCCACAGGGAGGCTTTATTCATGACAATAGAATGCCCGCAGAGCGTGCATTCTATTGTTTGTATTATAACGGGAGAAGAGTTATGGAAGTGAAGAAAGACTGGCTGTCCGGTGTTTTAAAAGTTTTGCTGTGTTTCTCTTTTGTGTATCTCTGGGTCATGGCACTTGTGTATGTAAAGAAAAGTTATTGTGGAATTCCGGGGGCGGCAGTCTTTCTGATTGCGGCGTTACTCGATGGAATTTTGGTCTGGTGCGTATGGAAAAAGAAAAAATTGAAATCAGACAAAACGACAACCATAAAAACAGAAAATATCTGTCTGTTGTGTGCATCCCTTGTATTGCTGGCACTTCAGTTTGTCGTGATCTGGAACGCGGTTTTCAGGACGGCATGGGATCCGGGCGCAGTCTGGTATGGCGCTCATTTCGTGGAGATGGGGGATCAGGATGGCATCAACAGCATGGGATATTATTTTTCTGTGTATCCCAATAATCTGCTTTTGGTATGGATTTATTCTATAGTGTTGAAATTAAATGATGTAATAGGTACACCGATTGCAAATGGAACGATGCTGCTTGCATTATTTCAGTGTATTTTTGTGACAGGTGCAGGGGCTTGTCTTTATAAGACTGTGCGCCATTTCGCGGATCAGAAAATTGCCTGGATTGCATATGGATTTTATTTCATTCTGGGCGGGTTGTCGGCGTGGATTATGATTCCGTATTCAGATTCTACCGGTATTATTTTCCCGGTTTTTCTTTTCTGGCTTTATGTGAAATTAAAAGAGACAGAGTCTGCAAAGAAAAAATGTGTATTGCTGTTTCTTATGTTTTTCCTGTGTTACATCGGTTTTGAGATCAAGCCGATGGCGGCAATTGTGATGATTGCAGTCGCTGCGGTAGAGGGAATTCATTTTATCGGGAAACTGCTGAAAAAACAGATTGTCTGGAAAAAGTCTGTGCTTGCCTGCTGTCTGTCCGCAGTACTTGGCATCGGCGCTGCGGCAGGAGGAGTATCTGCCGTAGTAGACTCCTTACATTTTCCCGTTGTAACGGATACCGTGCTTGGCTGGCAGCATCACATGATGCTGGGATTGAATAAAGATACAAACGGCGGCTACAGTCAGGCGGATTTTGATTATTCGACGAGCTTTTCCAGTGCAGAGGAGCAGCATGCGGCGGAATTAAAGGAAATCGGAAAACGATTAAAAGATTTCGGCATAGGCGGATATCTGCAGCATTTTGTAAAGAAATCAGCGAGAAACTATTTTGACGGATGCTTTGGATGGGGAGGACTGGGAGAGACTTTCTATACAGAAATCTTCCCGGAAAGAGGAACAGAATTGTGTTCCTTGATCCGTTCCCTGTATTATGATAACACGGAAGATACGCTGTACCGGTATCAGGCGCTGTTTCGGCAGATTTTGTGGTATATGGTACTGGTTCTTGTCCCTTTTTCTGTATTTACGAAAAGACCCCTGGACAAAAAACGCCAGGTTGCAGTGCTGTCAGTGCTGGGGCTGATGCTTTATCTGCAGATTTTTGAGGCACATGCAAGATATCTGTATACGTTTGTACCGATTTTTGTGTTCCTTGCGACAGAAGGAATCGACAATCTGAGAGAATATCTGAACCAGAAATCAGAGCGCAGGGTTAAAAAATGAGAAAATTCGATAAAATTATAATTGGTGCCGGATTGTATGGATGTTATGCTGCAAATCTGTGCGGGAAACGTAACGAAACGGTTCTCGTTCTGGAATATGACGAAGCACCGTTTCAGCGGGCAACATATATCAACCAGGCAAGGGTACATATGGGATATCATTATCCGAGAAGCCTTTCGACTGCGATGAAATCCGCAGGATATTTCCGGAGATTTGTAGAGGATTTTTCCTTTTGTATTCATGATAAATTTGATCAGATTTACGCGACTTCGGAAAAGTTTTCGTGGACGAATGCGGTGGAATTCGTAGAATTTTGTAAAGCTGCCGGGATCCGTTGCGAAGAAGTGTCTGCGGCCAAATATTTCAATCCGGGAATGTGTGATGGTGCCTTTCTGACAGAAGAATATACCTACGATGCGAAAATCCTCGGGGCGTATTATCAGGAACAGCTGGAAAAACAAAAAAATATCGAAATTCAGTACTGTGCCAGAATTGACCGGATCACAAAGACAGAAAAATCATTTGTAATTCGTCTGGAAGATGGAACAGAATATGAAACTTCTTTTGTGTTAAACGCGTCCTATGCTTCCGTGAATCAGATCCTGCAAAAACTGGAGAATGTCGGGACAGAAAAGTTCAAAATAAAATATGAACTGTGTGAAATTATTCTCTGTAAACCGACAGAGAAGTTAAAACCGATCGGTCTGACTGTGATGGATGGTCCGTTTTTTTCAATCATGCCGTTTGGATGCACAGGACTGCATTCTCTGACCTCAGTTACGTTTACACCGCATGTCACTTCATACGAGGAATTGCCGACATTTTCCTGTCAAAAAGGATTGGAAAGCGGAGAAAATTCCTGCACGCCCGGGCATCTGGGAAATTGTTCTGAGTGCCCGCATAAACCGGAATCCGCCTGGATGTATATGTCGCAGCTGGCGAATAAATACATGAAAGCAGAGTACGGATATACCTATCAGCAGTCATTATATTCGATGAAGCCGATCCTGAAATCGTCAGAGGTGGATGATTCCAGGCCGACTGCAATCAAAGTGCTGAGTGAAAGACCGACGTTTATCAGTGTGTTGTCTGGAAAAATCAATACAGTATATGATCTGGATGCATATTTATAGGGATGAAAAATGGAAAACAGGGTTAAACAGAAAAAATTTGTTTCATTGGTTTTATATTTACACAATACACAAAATGAGGTAGTACCTTTTTTTCAAAAGGTGTTGCCGGTGTTTCGGGACAATTTTACAAATTTTGAAATTGTATGTGTAAACGATGCCTGTACGGATGGTACCATTGGCGTCTTAAAAGAATATCTGGAAGAAAATCATTGTTCAGAAATGGTCAATATTATTCATATGAGCTTTTTTCACGGCCTGGAAAGCGCGATGAATGCAGGCAGGGATCTTGCGATCGGAGATTTTATCTATGAGTTCGACACGGCTTATGTGGATTATCCGTCGGAGCTGATTATGGAAGTTTATGATAAGCTTCTGGAAGGCAATGATATTGTATCGGCAGGGACAAGGGATCATGTCCGAATGACATCCGGGTTCTTTTATTTTTGCTACAATAAAACGAGCAGAGGAAGAGGGAAAATCGGACCGGAAACTTTTCGGATTGTTTCCAGGCGTGCAATCAACCGGATCAAATCGATCGGGCAGTATATTCCATATCGAAAAGCAGTTTATTCCAATTGCGGATTAAATACTGCCGTTATGAATTATCGTTCTCTGGAAAAAGGAAAGAGAAAAAAGCAATATGCGGGAGAGAGACTTTCCCTGGCATTCGATTCTTTTATTTATTTCACAAATGCGATGGAAACGGTTTCAGCAGTAATATGCGGTATTTTTTTATTGTTGTCTGTCGGAATGGGTATTTTTGTCGCAAAGGATCTGATTTTTCATAATGCAGTGGTGGAAGGATGGATTTCTACCATGAGCTTTATGGCGTTGGGATTTTTTGGTGTATTTGCCTTACTGACGATTATTTTGAAATATTTGTCTGTAATGCTGAATTTGATTTTTAAAAAACAGAGATATCTGATTATGGATATTGAAAAGGTGGTAAAAGGATGAAGCAGGACGTATTGAGTATCAATTTGTTGTTTCCAGTATTGAATGAACGGCTGAGACTGGAAAACGGGATCGAACGTTCTATGGCTTATTTAAAAGAAAATGTAACGATACCATACCAGTTGACAATTCTGGATAACGGTTCTGAGGATGAAACACCAGAAATCGGCAAAGCCCTTGCAGCAAAATATCCGGAGGTGAGCTATGTCAGGGTAGGGGAACGCGGCGTTGGCGTTGCATTTCGAAAAGGAATTTCCATCAATACCTGTAATTTGGTTGGGTACATGGATATTGATCTTTCCACAGATTTAAAATATCTCGGGAAAACGATCGAAATGTTTCAGAACGATCCGAATTTACAGTATGTAAACGGAAGCCGGTTCAGCAAAGAATCTGACACAAAGGGACGAAAATGGTATCGGAAGATCACGTCCATGGGACTTGTACTTTTGTTAAAAACACTGTTTCATATGAAAGCGACCGATGCGGTCTGCGGATTCACTTTTCTGAGAAAAGAAGCGGCAGAGCAGCTTGTAAGGGAAAGCAGTCAGGATAACGGCTGGTTTTATACGATTGAATTTTTACTCCGCGCGGAACGGGATGGAATGAAAATTTATGATATGCCGGTCGAATGGCAGGAAGACTACAATACGACGGTAAAAGTGTGGAAAACGATCAAGAATTATCTGATTCAGATGTATCATCTGAAAAAGGCATTTCGTCAGGAAGACAAACTCAGAAAATAAACGATTGAGGTACAAAACCGGAAGGATGGAGAGAGAAAACTATGCTCAAAAGAATTGATTTGACGAGAGATTATCAGAAACATAAGGCAGAGTATCTGGAAGCCATTCAGAAAGTGTGTGAGGATACCGCATTTTCCGGTGGAAAGTATGCGGATGAATTCGATAAAGAATTTGCACAGTATTGTGGAGTTCCCTATGCGTCCGGCGTAAATAACGGAACCTCTGCGCTGCATTGTGCGATGGTTGCACTTGGAATCGGAGAAGGGGACGAAGTGATCGTTCCTGCCAATACCTATATTGCGACTGCCTGGGGTGTGACTTATACGGGGGCGACTCCGGTATTTGTGGATTGTACTGCGGATACCTGGGAAATAGACCCGGATAAAATCGAAGAAAAGATCACAGAGAAGACGAAAGCGATTATTGGTGTACATTTATATGGACAACCGTTTGAATTCAACAGAGTAAAAGAAATTGCTGACAGACATCATCTGTATGTAGTGGAAGACTGTGCGCAGGGACATGACGCTTTATATGAAGGGAAAATGGTTGGAACGCTGGGAGATCTCGGATGCTTTAGTTTTTATCCTGGAAAAAACCTGTATGCGTTTGGAGAAGGCGGAAGTGTAACCGGCTATCGAAAAGAGTACTTCGATACGATCGAAATGATGAAAAATCAAGGTTGTACAGTGCGTTATTATCATGACATGATCGGATATAATTATCGACTGGAGGGCATCCAGGGAGCAGTGCTGAGTGTCAGCCTGAAATATCTGCCGGAATGGACTGCCCGCAGGCGGGAGATTGGATGGCGGTACACAAAGGAAATTACAAATCCGGCGATTACCCTGCAGCATCATCCGGAAAATACGAATCCGGTCTTCCATATGTTTGAGGTGGAGGTGGAAGATGACCCGGAACGTTTTCTGGCTTATATGGCAGAGAAGGGAATTGAGTGCAACCGGCATTACCCAGTGCCCTGCCATTTGCAGAATGCTTATAAGCATCTTGGTTACCAGGTTGGAGATTGTCCGAACGCGGAGTATCTGGCATCCCATTGCGCGACGTTGCCACTGTTCCCGGAAATGACGGACGAGGAAGTTGAAATGGTAATCCGGGCTTGTAATGCGTATCAGACTGCCTGAAACAGATTCTTATGACACCAGACTGTATAGTACCTGAAAACAGGGCGGGCAGGAACAGATTGTCCTCTTGCCTCAAAAGTGGTATACTTCTCGTATAACGGGGAATTTTGCATTTTGGAAAAATTTCCTGTATGGAAAACTAAAACACAAGGAGTGCCGGAGTTTTGGCAGTGACAGATAGAATGGAGTTAAAAACACAGAAAAAGGAAGCTGCATTGACAGTCAATGAGCTTTTATACCTGATTTTCTTCGGGGTGATGCTGTTTTCAAAGGGAATGGGCTGGTACGACGGGATGCGTCCGTATCAGCTCTGTCTGCTGATCGGAATGGGATGTCTTGGGCTGAAACTGATCCTGACAAAATATACGCCGTGGCAGTTTCTGGTCGCAGCGGTGTTCGGCGTGCTCGGCGTTCTGAGCTGGCGCTGCTCTGCAGAAAAGGGAATGCTGACCTGCGTAATGATGTTGATCGGTATGAAAGATGTGCGGATAAAAAAGGTCTTTCAGGTCGGGGCGGTTGTCTGGAGCAGCGTGTTCCTTTATCGGATTCTGGCGTTTCTGATCGGCTGGGACAAAGGCATTCTGCTGGTACATAAAAAGATCGGAGCCTTTATCTTCCGGTGGAGCATGGGATATCCGCATCCGAATGTATTCCATATTTCCTATGTAATTTTGCTGGCATTTCTGTTTTATCTGTTGCAGCAAAAAGGCAAAAAGCTGTTTGGCTGGATTGTTGCCGCGCTTGTCGGAAACGTACTGATTTTTATCTATTCAGTCAGCTTTACCGGATTTTTGTTGACCGGAATTTATCTGATGCTGGTGCTGTATTTTGAACTGCGCAGTCAGTTTACAAAGCCGGAAAAAGTGCTGATGCAGTGTGTACTTCCGGTTGGATTGGCATTTTCCCTGCTGGCGCCGCTGATTCCGGAAGGAAATCGGTTTTATGAAGTGATGAATAAACTGATGAATACCAGACTGCGTCTTTCCAAATATTTTCTAACGCAGGAAAAGATTACTCTGTTCGGACAGCAGTTCCATCTGGCGGATAAAGATCTGAACATGGACAATTCTTATGTGTTTGCATTGATGACCTACGGGGCGGTTGTTTTTGTCCTGTTGATGATCGCCTATTTCTTTACCATCCGGAATCTGGTAAAGGAGAACCGGCGGAAAGAACTGGCGATTACGCTGGGATTTCTGATTGCCGGAATATCGGAGCCGTTTTTGTTCAATACTTCTTTTAAAAATGTTTCCCTAATTTTTGTGGGAAGTTATCTGCTAAACGAGGCAAACCCGATCCGGCGGCAGAACATTGCATGGATTGGAATCTGTACGCTGGGCGACCGGAGTCTTCCGAAAAATGCTCCGGCAGAGAAACTGGAAGAAAAACTTTTGCTGGGGCTGAAAAGGATAGGGGCTGCAGCAGGAGAAAAGAAATATTTGATTGCTGCGTTGACCTGCGTTTGTGCCGTGATCGGCGGCACTGCTTTTGGGCTGACGGCACAGATGCCCAAAGAGTATCTTGTGCCCAAGTCGATCTGTGATTATTCGCTGCAGGAAGTCTATTATCTGGACGAGGAAGCAGCTGCAAAAGAACGGGCAAACGGCTCGGAAGTATTGTATTATATGGGAGAAGAGATACCGATGTTTCGGTTCTCTGGAGTTACTGTAACTGTGGAATGGATGAGGGGTATGATCGGAGCAGCAATCCTGACCGGAGCAGTCGGAGCACTGCTTGGAACAGGTATTGCGGAAATTTTAGAAAAAGGGCGGAAAAAGAGCGGACAGTATGAATGAAAAACTGAAATTCTGTAAATTGTTGGGAACAAACATCAATGTCATTACGATGGATGAGACAGTTGATTATATGGATCAGCACCTGGATGAGCTACGTGGAAAATATATCTGTGTTTCCAATGTGCATACGACGGTCATGGCATTTCGTGATGCAGAATACCGGAAAGTGCAAAACGGCAGTGCAATGAATCTTCCGGATGGGAAACCCCTGTCTATTGTATGTCGGATGCGCGGACATCAGGAGGCGGGACGTGTTCCTGGACCGGATTTGATGCCGAGAATTTTCGAACTTTCCGAGAAAAAGGGATACCGGCACTATTTTTATGGCAGTACGGAAAATACACTGCATGCGCTGGAACAGAGACTGCGTGAAAAGTATCCAAAGCTGAACATTGTCGGGATGTATTCCCCACCGTTTCGACCGCTGACAGAAGAAGAGGACGAGGCAGTTGTAAAACAGATCAATGATACAAAACCGGATTTTATCTGGATTGGATTGGGAGCTCCAAAACAGGAAAAATGGATGGCTGCACATGCCGGAATGCTGCATGGCGTCATGCTGGGCGTAGGGGCAGGCTTTGATTTCCATGCGGGAACGGTAAGACGTGCGCCGGGCTGGATGCAGGAGCTTTGTCTGGAATGGCTGTTTCGGCTGATGCAGGATCCGAAACGCCTGATTCCACGATATATGGATACAAATTTTTCGTTTATTCATTATGTCTGGAAAGAAAACAAGCTTTTAAAAAAGAAAAATCAGGAGCTGGTGCATATACCTTCAAGACCGAAGACAGGAATGAAGATCGCAATGATCGGACATAAGCGCATTCCGTCGAGAGAAGGTGGTGTGGAGATCGTCGTGGAAGAGCTGTCTACACGAATGGTTCGTTCCGGAAACCGGGTGGATGCGTATAATCGTTCCGGTTACCATGTATCCGGCAAAGAGTTTGATGAAAAACATGGAAAATATTTTCAGGGAATCCGAATTTTTACGATTCCGACGTTTTCCAGCAGTAAATTAAATGCGATTGTATATTCTTTTCTGGCAACAATCCGGTCTTTGTTCGGGCATTATGATATTGTCCATTTCCATGCGGAAGGACCGTGTATTATGCTTTGGCTGACCAAACTGTTTGGAATCCCGACAGTGGCGACGATTCATGGACTGGACTGGCAGCGTTCCAAATGGGGAAATTTTGCATCTCATATGCTGAAGCTGGGGGAAAAGACCGCTGCGCTCCATGCGGATGAAGTGATCGTATTGTCGCACAATATGCAGGATTATTTTCAGGAGACATACGGCAGAAAAACCCGTTTTATTCCAAATGGAATCAACAGACCGATTTTAAAAGGCGATTCCGAAATTAAGGCAAAGTATGGTCTGGAAAAAGACGGATATATCCTGTTCCTGGCAAGAATTGTACCGGAAAAGGGACTGCATTATCTGCTGCATGCGTTTGAACAAATCGAGACGGATAAAAAACTGGTGATTGCGGGCGGCAGCAGCCATTCTCAGGAATACGTACAGGAAATGGTCGATCTGGCGGCAAAAGACAGCCGTGTGATTATGACCGGATTTGTACAGGGAGAAGTGTTGGAAGAGCTGTACTCTAACGCGTATTGTTTTGTACTGCCCAGTGATATTGAAGGGATGGCGCTTGGACTGTTGGAAGCGATGAGCTATGGAAACTGCTGTATTGCAAGCAATATTCCGGAAAATACAGAGGTGGCGGAAGATCATGCTCTGTATTTTGAAAAGGGAAATGAAAGAGATTTGCAGAAACGTTTGGAGGAAGTGCTGGCGCATCCGGAACAGACGCAGAAAGCACATCAGGAAAATGCAGACTTTATCTGCGGAAAATATAACTGGGATCGGGTGACGGAGCAGACACTGCATCTTTATCAGCATGTGCTCAAGGCACGGGAGAATCAGAAATGAAAGTATTGATTGTCAATAAATTTCTGCATCCGAACGGCGGATCGGAAACCTATATTTTTGAAGTCGGGAAGCAGCTTCAGAAGATGGGACATCAGGTAGAATATTTTGGAATGGAGCATGAAGGCCGGGTCGTTTCGAACCGGCTTGATTGCTATACAGGGAATATGGATTTTCATACTGGAAAACTTCAAAAATTACGGTATCCGTTCCAGATTCTCTATTCGACAGAGGCTGCAAAAAAGATCCGGAAAGTGCTGGACGATTTTCAGCCGGACGTGGTTCATGTCAATAATTTCAATTTCCAGCTGACACCGTCCATTCTCTACGCGATCCGTAAATATGAGAAACAGACCGGCAGAACGGTTCGGATCGTATACACGGCGCATGATTCACAGCTCGTCTGTCCAAACCATCTGATGCAGAGACCGTCCGGTGAGCTGTGCCAGGAATGCCTGGGACAGAAGCAGTGGAACTGCACGAAACACAAGTGTATCCACAATTCCCGCGTGAAGAGCCTCTTGGGAAGCGTGGAAGCGAAGATCTATCAGCATAACCATGCGTATCGGATGTTCGATACGGTGATCTGCCCGAGCCATTTCCTGGAAGAAGTTTTGAAGACGAATCCGGATCTGGACGGGAAGACAGTGACGATGCATAACTTCCTGAACCGACAGGAGATTCCGGAAACAGAGAAGAAAAAGTATGTGCTTTATTTCGGACGTTATTCAGAAGAAAAAGGCGTAAAAACTCTGCTGGATGTATGCAGGAAGCTGCCGCAGATTCCGTTTGTATTTGCCGGAAAAGGACCTCTGGAAGATGAGGTGGCCGCATTGCCTAATGTAGAAAACAGAGGCTTTCTGAGTGGAACAGAATTGTATCAGACGATTGCAGAAGCGAGCTTTGTTGTATTTCCGTCGGAATGCTATGAAAACTGTCCATTTTCCGTGATGGAAGCACAGCTTTACAAAACGCCGGTCATCGCATCGAAGATCGGAGGAATACCGGAGCTTTTACAGGATGGAAAGACCGGAGAGCTGTTCCCCGTCGGAGATAGCAGTGCATTGCAGAAAAGAATTGAAGAGTTATGGAAGGATTCCAAACGCTTGCAAACATATACGGTAAACTGCGAAAAGGTTTCTTTCATGAGTGCGGAAACGTATTGTGAAAAACTGCTGCAGATTTATGGCGGTTTAAAAGCCTGAGTAGAACACATTGAGCAATACTTCTACAGTATATGCTTGAAAATGAGGTGCAGTGTGAAAATCTTGATGCTGGTCAACTGGAAAGTTGCTTATGAAAATCAAATACCGGAAGGAAAACAGCCGCCAGACTATGTCGTACCGAGACAGAAATACTGGTTTTTTCGGTATCTGTCGGATGATATTTCCGTAGATGTTGTGGATATCCGTTCATTTCCATGGCTGGAACGCTTTGAAAAAGAAAAAATCCGGTTTTATATCTGGCAGACGCTGAAGGTATTGCCGAAATTAAATCAGTATGACTTGGTTTTGTCCCATGGAATGCAGAGCGGGATTGTATTGTGCCTGTGGCGCAGACTGTTCGGACATGGAAAATATAAGCATATCGTGTTTGACATCGGTGGCTTTAACAGCGCGAAGGAAGAAGGAAAAGCGCTGAAGCTGATGCAGTTTGCAAGCAAGTCTCTGGACGGTGTGATTTATCATACAAAGAGCCAGATTACCTATTACGAAAAGTGTCACCCGTGGCTGCTTTCCAAAAGCAGATATATTGCGTTTGGGACGGATGCAGAATATTTTCAGCCGACCGGAACACCGATAGAGAAAGAAAATTCGTATATTTTATGTGTCGGTTATAATAAACGGGATTGGGATACGCTGCTGCAGGCATACGAAAAACTGAGAAATCTGCAAAAAGGGCGAAATCAGGATGGACTTGCTGATTTCCCGAAGTTAAAACTGATTGGGAAAGAAAAGCTGGACCGGGAGTATGACGGTGTGGAGACCGTCGGATTTATTCCGGTTACGCAATTGATGAAAGAAATTGAAAAAGCGACCTTTTGTGTACTTCCGCTGCAGTCCTTTAACTATTCGTTCGGGCAGATGACACTGCTGCAGCAGATGCTTTTAAAAAAAGCGGTGATTGCGGCAAATGTCCCCAGCCTGAGAGATTATGTGACAGACGGACAGGATTGCCTGCTCTATGAGCCGGAAAATGCGGAAGAGCTTGCAGAACAGATGGAGCGACTGATAAAAGATTCTGAATTTTCCAGACAACTGGGAGAAAATGCTATGCAGTCCGTTCGGGAAAAATGGAACGAAAAAAGGATGGCGCAGGACATCTGGGAGTTTTGCAGGGAGATTGTGAGATAGAAATTTATGAGAATGGCAAGAAAGTGCCTGCAGGATATGTCATATTTGGGAAAGGATGTGGCTGAATGGCAATACCAACCAGTATCAAAACGCTCCTGTCTGGAGACGTAGTTGAGTGGGCGAGAATTGAATTTAAAGAAACCTGGGACGCAGCGGCTTCTTTGAAATCTATTTGTGCTTTTGCAAATGATCTGGATAACTGGGGCGGTGGATATATTGTGATCGGCGTGCAGGAGGAGAATGGAAGACCTGCTTATCCGTTAAAGGGAGTTCCGACCGATAAATTGGATGCCTATCAGAAAAATATATTTGCAAAATGCAAGCTTCTCAGACCCGCTTATACACCGATAATTGGTATTGAGACATATCAGGACAAACAGTTTATTGTTATATGGTGCCCGGGTGGAGATAATAGACCGTATTCATCTCCAAAAACGATGGAGAAGGATAACAAAGAGAGAATTCATTATATTCGTAAAGCTTCCAATACGGTAGAACCCTCTGATGATGAAGAAAAAGATCTGTTTAACCTGGCAAATAGAGTTCCGTTCGATGACAGAGTAAACCATCAGGCTGAACTGGAAGATTTAAATATTACACTGATTCAGAATTATCTTAAAGAAATAGGAAGTTCGCTTTATGAAAGATCAAAGACGGGAGATTTTGCTGAATTATGCAGTGATATGAATATTATCAGTTTGCTTCCGGAATATGTAAAACCAAAAAATGTGGGATTAATGTTTTTCTGCATGGAACCGGATAAATTTTTTCCTTGTACTCAAATCGATATTGTACAGTTTCCAGATGGCCTGGGTGGCAACAGTATTATAGAAAATACATTTAAAGGTCCGATTCATCAGCAACTGAGAGAGGCATTGCAGTTTATAAAAAATTCAATCATAACAAAGAAAATTGTTAAGAGCGCGGATAAGGCAGAGGCGGATTGGGTGTATAATTATCCATATGCTGCAGTGGAAGAGGCATTGGCAAATGCAGTTTACCATCGTGCATATGATATCAGAGAACCGATAGAAGTACGGGTTGAAAAGGAAATGATTGAAATTGTAAGTTTTCCGGGACCGGATCGTTCGGTTACACAGGAAGGTTTAAAACGATACAGGGTATCAAACCGCAGATATAGAAATCGGCGCATTGGAGATATTCTTAAGGAGCTACATTTAACAGAAGGCAGAAATACCGGATTTGGCAAGATTCTTAGAGCTCTTGAAGAGAATGGTTCACCGAAACCGGAATTTGAGACAGATGATGATCACAGCTACTTTATTTCGCGTTTGTTTGTGCAGGAGGCGTTTTTAAAAGAGGAAAACACACAAGCAGGAACCGAAAAGGAGCCAAAAAGGAGCCAAAAAAAGGAGCCAAAAAAAGGAGCCGAAAAAAAGCTGGATGTATTACGGCGAATGGAAGAAAATCCGATGATAACTCAGGTTAAGCTTATGGAAGAATTTAATCTTACAAGAAAACAGGTTCAGAAACTGATAAAAGATTTACGGGAAGATGGATTGATAGAAAGACAGGGATCCAATAGAAGTGGAAAGTGGGTTGTAAAGAAATGATGGAATCTGCTATTTCGAAGACTCTTGTAAGCATAATTGTACCGGTTTACAACGTGGAGCGCTATATAAAACGCTGCGTGGATTCCCTGCGGGGACAGACGCTGCAGAATATTGAGATCATTCTCGTGGATGATGGATCGAAAGACAACAGTGGTTGCTTGTGTGATGAGCTTGCACAGCAGGATTCCAAAATTCATGTGATCCATAAACAAAATGCGGGACAGGGTCTGGCGAGAAATGATGGGCTGAATATTGCGAAAGGACGTTATGTCCTGTTTATCGACTCGGATGATTTTATTGAACCGGACACCTGTGAAAAGCTGTCAGACCGGATGGAACGGGAGCAGGCAGATCTGTGCAGCTTCGGCTATCAGATCGAGACGCCGCAGGGCGAGCTGTTTTACCGGGCGCAGTTAAAAGAACAGTGCTACGAAAACGAAGCGATCCGAAAGCGCTTTGTGCTTCATTTTTTTGGAGACTCGGCAGATGACGAGGAAATGCGGGGCGTTTCCGCATGTATGACGATGTTTCGCAGAAGTGTGATTGAAACAGGAAAGATCCGTTTCCGCTCAGAACGGGAATATTTCAGCGAAGATACGATTTTCAATCTGGATTTCTGCCTGCTTGCAAAAAAGGCGGTGATCGATTCGGGATGTTATTATCATTACTGCCAAAATGAAGCATCGTTTTCTCATGCGTACCGCCCGGATCGGTTTCACCTGACAGAAGTGCTGGCAAACGTTTTAAAAGAATATGCAGGACGTTACGGCATAGAAAGAGAGACGCAGGAACGAATCCGAAGGATGGTATGGGTCAGCCTGATGGAATGCGTGAAGCAGGAAGTAAGGCGAATCGGAGAGGTTCCGTGCAAAACGGTAAAGAAACAGATTGAAAGCTATTGTGGCAGCGAGCTTGTAAAAGATGCGGTGAATGGACTGGATGCAGGAAAATTTGGCACTGCGCAGAGAATTTTTCTGTGGGCAGTAAAAGGACAGCGGACAGAAGCGGTGATTTTACTGGCATGGCTGCGAAATCGGAAAGGATTATAGGAAATAGTGATGAAAAGTGGAAAAGTACTGGTCAGCGTAGTGATGTCGGTTTATAATGATGAACAGTATCTGAAAGAATCGCTGGACAGTATTTTTGCTCAGACGATACAGGATTTTGAACTGATTATTGTGGATGACTGTTCGACAGACCGAACGGTTGAAATCATAGAAAATTATCATGATGACAGAATCCGACTGATTTGCAATTCAGAGAACAGAGGATTGACCAGAAACTTAAATACGGCGCTCGAATATGTGCAGGGCACTTATATCGCCCGTATGGATGGCGACGATAAGAGCAGACCGGAACGGTTTGAAAAACAGATCGCATATCTGGAACAGCACCCGGAGCTGATGCTGATCAGCTGCAGGACGCACATGTTTGGCGAAGAAGATCTGATCTCGCAGATTCAGGGAACACCGAAACAGCTGCAGGCGATGATGATGATTCGGCCTGTATTGGCACATCCTGGTTTTATGATGCGCGGGGAGCTGATTACACAGGAAGGTTTCCGGTATGATGAATCTTACCGTTCCGCCCAGGATTATAACTTTGCAGCGAGAGTTGCAAGAAAGTTCAATATCGGAGTGACACCGGAAATCCTTCTGGACTATCGGGTTCATAAAAAACAAGTTTCCAGTAAAAAAAGCGGCGAACAGTCAAACAACGCCGCCAGAGTGCGCAGCATGCAGCTGGAATGGCTGGACATTTCACTGGATGAAAAGCAGAGAGATGCGTTGGAAACCTGGGCAAAAGAAATCAAAAACGCTGCCCCGGAGGATTATCGGCAGGCAGCGAAGCTGATTCCGCTGTTTCTTGAGCAGAATCAAAAAACAAAGATTTATGCACAGAAAGAGCTGGAAGAGGAACTGAAGCGGCTTTTATACCAGTGGATGATCCGGAGTAAGTCGGTGAAAACGATTTTGCAGGCAGTTGGCGTGTGTGGAGTATCCGGTAAAAACTGCGGACTGATGATTACAAAATTGGCAGAAACCTTTCGATATAAGATAAGCAGGGAGTATTGAACGAATGAGTGAGAACAAATGGAAAAAGAGAATTCATTATGTGCTGAAAGCAGCCAAGCACTTTGGCGATGAACCATATATGGACTTTTTCCTTGAGCGGGAAGTAAATCCTCTTTTGCTGGAATTTAAGCAAAATGGAAGCGGTGTCCCGGATAAAAAAGTTATGCTGATCCGGGAAAACGGAAACGGATGGGGATTTTTCGCGGAAGTTCGTGCAATGCTGGCAAAGATGGTATTTGCAGAGAGATTTGGTTTAACTCCTTATATTGAATGGGGCAGCGCCTTTTTATATACAGAAAAGCAGTTGGTAAATGGAACACATAATGCATTTGAATATTATTTTAAACAGCCCAATGGAATGACCAAGCAGGATGTTCTGGAGAGCAGCTATGTAACAGAATCGAAATCTGCACAGGGAGTCGTCATTGAGCGGGAATTTAAGAGAGATACCTATGAAATGACAGCCGAATATCAGAGTAGACTGGCTGAAATGTATCGTAAATACATCAGATTGAATGAAAAAACGGAAAAAATGATCCAAAATGATCTGAAAGATATTTTTGATAACAGTAAAGTTCTGGGAGTACATTTCCGGGGAACGGATTATAAAGCTGGATACCAGAATCATCCAGTGGCTGTCCAGATTGAACAGACAATAACCCAGGTAAAAAAAAGCCTGGAAAAAAATATATTTCAGAAGATTTTTCTGGCTACAGATGAAAAGAACGCAGTCGAACGGTTTGAAAAGGAATTTCCCGGGAAAGTATTTTATTTTCAGGATGTTTACAGAGGTGAGGGCAATACTTCAGTTGCTTTCAGTCAGTCAGATCGTCCGAACCATCACTATCGCCTTGGATATGAAGTGCTGCGGGATATGTATGCATTGGCCGCCTGCGACGGACTTGTTGCCGGATTATCCCAGGTCGTTAACTGTGCGAGAATTGTAAAGGAAAGCTCTGGAAAAGAGTATGATACACTTTGTATTATCAATAATGGAATTAACGTGAACGGAAAGCAGTTCGCAAAATAACAGAGGTAGAAGATGAATATTGCAATCATACCGTGGAATGATACATTTTTACAGGATAAAATATTCGGGGAAGTTGATCCATCGATCAATTATGATGATCGGCTGACGCCACTTTTGAAAATGAAGAAAGAATTTGAACGGCGTGGAGATCATCTTCATACAGTAGATCTGTTTGAGCATTTGCAAGATGTAGATTATTTTCTGTTTTTTGAACGAAATGATAAATGGCTGAAAAAACTGATTGATGATAGGATGGAATATAAAGCGATATACTGTAATGCCGAACCTCCTATTGTCAATCCAATGCACGATAAAAAAAATATTTATAAATTGCTGAATTATTATCCGTATATTATGACATGGAATATGGATCTGATTGATGATAAACGTATTTTTAAGAAAAATATTCCTTATGTATTTCAACTGAAATTTGGAGAAATACCGTTTGAAGAAAGAAAACTACTGACAAGTATCTCCGGCAATAAACATTCGAAACATCCAGATGAATTATACAGTGAACGGGAAAGGGTTATTTCTGTATTAGAAGAAAAATATCCGGATGATTTTGAATTTTACGGAAGTGGTTGGGAAAAAACAAGTCATAAATCGTATCGGGGCAGAGTTGAAAATAAATCGGAAACGTATCATCATTATCGTTTTGCACTTGCTTTCGAAAATATGAAAAATGTCAAAGGATATGTGTCAGAAAAAATCTTAGATTGTCTGGTTTCGGGAATCGTGCCGATTTATGCAGGTGCGGATGATATTGCAGATTACGTACCGGAGGATTGTTTCATCCCTTATAATCGTTTCAAAAATCCAGAAGAAATGATGGGATATTTGAAGAAAATTGATAAAAAACAATATCAGGAATATTTGGATGCAATTCAAAATTTCTTGAATTCCGATAAAACGAAGGTGTTTGATGGAGAAGAGTATGCAAAGAATGTTTATTATTTGATTGAGCATGCAAAAATGAATACCTTTCGAGTGGATGGAAGTCATAGATTCTTTTTAAATTTTTGCATTATAAAGCAGAAAGCTTCAGAAAAAATAAAAAAGTGTATAAAGAATATTCGAAACCATTAGAAGTGTAAAGAGTATTTAAGAAGAGTTTGCTTTGAAAATGACACAAGGAAAAGGAGATGAAATTGAAATGATAAGTTTGGACGAAATACTTGTAAAGCAAAAGGCAGATACTTCCAAATATAAAGTGGCAGTGTGTGTGACTTCTTATAATCAGCAGGATGTTATAGAGGATGCTTTAAATGGAATATTAAAACAAAAAACAACATTTCCTTTTCTGATTGTAGTTGGGGACGATTATTCTACAGATGGAACGAGAGATATATTAAAACGATACAAAGAACAGTATCCGGATACAATCGAATTGATTTTACAACCTCATAATCTGGGGCTGTTTAAAAATAGAAAAGAAATTTTTAAATTATGTGATGCTCCTTATATTGCATTTTGCGATGGAGATGATTATTGGACGGATGAAACATGCCTTCAAAAGAAATATGATTTTCTGGAAAAGCATGTAGAGTATATAGGATATCAAACAGCGTGTTTTGATCGTCAGGGAAACGAGATTACTGACGTATCGGATTTAGATAAATTGAATTGTTTTTTTGATTTCAGAAAAGAGAATGCATTAAAAAATGACTACCCGGGACAGGTTGGAGGTTTCTTTTTCAGAAATATATATAAGTATATGTCGAACGAGAATTTTGAGGCATATACTGAAATTCCGGTAGATGATTCGGGAAAATTGCCAATTATATCAGGAATTATTGCGCCTATTTTTCGACAAGACAAAAATGTTACATTTATTTATAGAGTTTGCAATGATAGCATGTCGAGACAGGAAGAAAAACGTAATACCTGTAAGCAGATCTTTGTATCGCATTTGTTGTATCAGAGTATGATAGATCAATTAAATATAAAAGAAAAAATGCAAATTGACGATCAGTTGATAATAATTGCTACCAATGCTTTTTTTACAGCATTAAAAAGTTCATTTAGAAAATCAGGTAAAGAAAATTGGAATCAATTTATATATATCTATAATTATGGATATTTTGATAAAAGAAAAATCAGACGTGAAATTTTAAGGCTCTTTTTAGAAAAGATCAGAAATAGGGGATAAAATATGAATATCAAGGAGAATATCAAGAGCATTATTAAAAATACTTATAATATCATTTACAAAGTCTTTATAGAGAAAAAAGATGAAAGAAAACTGCAGAAATTCATAGATGAAAAATGTCGTGAAAATAATGAAACTATATATTATGTAATCAGTTGTGAAAAATTACCGTTTCAGGGATTGTTCGGATATGTTGGAATTATACTGGCAATGGTAAAATATGCTTTGGAAAAGAATATGGTCCCGGTTGTTGATCTGAAAAATAATCCAAATACATATTTGGAAGAAAATGAAGTTGGAAAGATTAACTCGTGGGAACTTTTCTTTCAACAGTTTACGAAGAAGAGTATTGATGAAATATATGAAAAATGCAAGTATGTCGTTGGAAATCATATGGATATTGACTGGAATAATTTGCCGAATATGCGTGGTGTAAAAAGAAGAGACCTCTGCGCATATTGGAGTGTTATGTACAGAAATTATATCAAATTTTCTCCCCAGGCAGAAGCATACTGTCAGAAAGAATATGATACCCTGCTGAAGGGAAAAGAAGCAGAAACGTTAGGCGTATTAGTCAGGGGAACAGATATAAAAACCTGCAAGGGACATGCGTTACAGCCTTCGCTTGAGCAGGTCGAAGACGAGATTAGAAAAGTATTAAAAAAAGATAAACGATTTAAATATATTTATCTGGCAACAGAAGAAAAGAAAAGTGAAGAGTATTTAAAAGAGAAATTTCCGGGAATCATAATTACGAATGAAAGAACGTATTACGACACATTAGACTATCAAAAGGGCCTGTCCTATGTTAATCTTGATGGAATAAAGACAAAATATGACAGAGGAATTGAATACTTATCCTCCATGAATTTATTGTCAAAATGCGGAGGACTTGTGGCCGGACAATGCGGCGGAAGTTTTGCAGCATTTTATATGAATGGTGGAAAATACAGATATACATATTTCTGGGATATAGGGGTTGTAGAGTAACTGATTGATTGTAGTAGAAAGGAATGTAGACTCTTATGACGGTAAAACAGAGAATTTACCGAAAAATCTGTGTATGTTTTGGAAAATATATTCCAGACAAGATTTATTTGAAATTATTGTATGAAGCCCGCATGGGGAAAAAACTGAATTTAAAGAATCCCATCACTTTTGACGAAAAACTGCAGTGGCTGAAATTATATGGCAGAAAAGATGAGTATACTGTCTGGGCTGATAAGTATGAAGTGAGAAACTATGTGGCAGAAAAGCTCGGAGAACAGTATCTGATTCCTTTATTGGGGGTATGGAATTCGACAGATGAACTGAAATCGGAAGAACTGCCGGAACAGTTTGTCTTAAAATGTACGCATGATTCTGCCAGTGTTTGTATTTGTACGGATAAGAAAAATTTTGACTGGAACGCTGCGATGGACAAGCTGCAGAAATCCTTGAATCAGAACTATTACTGGCATTCCAGGGAATGGCCGTATAAAAATATTACGCCCAGAATTATTGCGGAAGCCTATATGACGGATGAATCCGGTACAGAGCTGAAGGATTATAAGATTTATACATTTGGAGGAGAACCCTATCTGATTCAGGTTGATTTTGACCGGTTCCATAATCATCGGAGAAACCTGTATACGACAGAATGGGAATATATCGATGAGACGATCGAATACCCAAAAGATCCGAATGTGAAAATTGCAAAGCCGGAACATCTGGAAGAAATGCTGGAATGTTCGAGAAAGCTGGCAGCTGGAACGATCAGTCTGCGGACGGATTTTTATTCTATCAATGGGAAAATTTATTTTGGCGAAATTACGTTTTATCAGGAAGCTGGATTTGCACATTTCGAGCACGAGGAATTTGCAGAAAAATTGGGTGATCAAATAAAACTGCCGAAGTAAGGAAAGAATAACAGTATCATGGTAATTGTCAAAATGAGCGGCGGGCTTGGAAATCAGATGTTTCAATATGCCCTGTACAGAAAACTACAGCAGACAGGAAAAGAAGCAAAACTGGATCTGTCTGCATTTCAGGATAAAAATGCGTTTCGAAAATTTTCATTGGGTATATTCCCAATTGATTATCAGACAGCTGATTTAGCGGAATGCAGAAAACTGGGAGAGTGTTCCTATCGTCCGGTGGATAAAATCAGGAGAAGTCTGTTTGGGCTGAAAAAAAGCTATTATCAGGAAGATCTGGACAAAGGATATCAGCCGGAAATTTTAGAAATGGATTCGGTTTATCTGGATGGCTACTGGCAGTGTGAGTGTTATTTTCAGGATATTCGTGAAAAAATATTGGAAGATTATGCATTTCCGAAAAAAATAAGTATTGGAAGTTCCAGGCTGCAGGAGAGAATCAAAAATACAGAATCCGTTTCGATTCATATAAGACGCGGCGATTATCTGGATGCAGCAAATTACGAAATCTATGGAAATATTTGTACCATTGAATATTATCAGAGTGCAATTTCCAGAATGCGTAAGTTGTGCGAAAAGCCGAAATTTTATCTGTTTTCCAATGATCCCGAATGGGCAAAAGAAATCTTTGGAGATACGGAAGACATTACGATTGTCGAAGAAGATAAAGAGCGCCCTGATTATGAAGATATGTTTTTGATGAGTAGATGCAAACATAACATCATTGCGAACAGCAGCTTTTCCTGGTGGGCGGCGTGGCTGAATCAAAATGAAAACAAAAGGGTGATCGCACCGGTAAAATGGTTTAATAATCATTCAGTAACGGATGTGATCTGTGATGACTGGATTCGTATAGACGGTAATCATAAAGGCGCTTAAGAGGAGAATAAATTTAGATGGTAAAAAAATTAAGGTATGTGTTTGATCGTAAGGATAAAATGAAACTGGTTGGGCTGGCGATACTGATGATTATTGGAAGCGTTCTGGAACTTCTGGCAGTTGCAGTATTTAATCCATTTATTGAAGTTTTGATGCAGACCAGTTCCATAGAAGATGATTCTTTTTTGAAGTTGTTCTTTGCGCATATTCATTTAAACGGAATAGAACAGTATCTGGTTGTGCTCTCTGCATTGATTGCGGTGATTTATCTGGTGAAAAATATATATCTTAGTTTTTTGCAGAATGTCATTTTATCCTTTTCCTATACGACAAGAATGAATCTGGCAACACGGTTGCTGACAACTTATATGAATGAGCCATATACGTTTCATTTATCCAAAAATATTGCGGAAATGCAGCGTTGCCTGCAGTCGGATACGTCCCAGTTTATGACATTGATCAGCTCAGGTCTGCAGTTGACGGTTGAGATGGTAACCTGCTTGGCGCTTGCAGCATACTTATTTCATACAAGTCATTCCATTACGGTTGTAATCGGCGTATTGCTTTTAATGTGTATCGGACTTTTTTTCATAATCTCTAAAAAAGTGTCCAGCCGTTTGGGCAGACAGAACGAGCACTATAATGCAAAGTTGTTTCAGTGGATCAATCAGTCCCTTGGTGGAATCAAGGAGTTGAAGATTCTTCAGAGAGAAGAATATTTTATTGATTCTTATAAAACAAATTATAAAAAGCTGATCTGGGGTGCAAGAGTGAATGAGTTAATCGCGGCACTTCCAAAATACATTGTAGAAACAGTTGCCATGGTAGGTCTTGTTTTTGCGATTATCATCAAGCTTTTATTTGGACATGGAGCTCTGGAGACCTTTATTCCACAGATTGCAGTATTTGCGGTTGCAGCGTTTCGGTTGCTTCCTTCTGTCGGACGTGTAAATGCTTATATTAACAGTATTATGTACAATAAAGCATCTTTGGACATGATTTATGGCGACTTGAAGGAGATTGATTCCGAACCTGTACAGGAGATTGAATGGCAGGGAGAAAAAGAAAACTGGATTTTCACAAAAGGAGTGACAGTAGAGCATGTAAGTTATCATTATCCGGATTCGGATGTGGAAGTGTTACATGATATCAGTCTGGAAATTCCAAAAGGAAAAACGGTTGCATTGATCGGACCTTCTGGTGCCGGGAAAACGACGCTGGCGGATATTATTTTGGGACTGCTTCCGCCGATATCAGGTGTTATCAGGATGGATCAGCATAATGTTTATGAAAATCTGAGAAGCTGGAGAGAGAAGTTGGGATATATTCCGCAGTCGATTTACCTGTCAGATGATACGATTCGGAATAATGTGGCATTTGGTATTTATGAAGATCAAATTGATGAGAATGCGATCTGGAAGGCACTGGAAAAGGCACAGTTGAAAGAATTTGTGCAGGGACTTGAAAATGGTCTGGACACATATGTCGGTGACCGTGGTGTTCGCTTATCCGGTGGTCAGAGGCAGCGAATCGGAATTGCACGTGCATTGTATCATGATCCGGAGATTCTGGTATTGGATGAAGCAACATCTGCTTTGGACAGCAGCACAGAACAGGCAGTTATGGAATCCATTGAGAGCCTGCAGGGACTCAAGACGATGATTATCATTGCACATCGTCTGACGACAATTAAAAACGCAGATCTTGTATATGAAGTGTCCGGAGGAAATGTTACTCTACGTGATAAGAATGAAGTGATTCGGTAAGATCATTTAAGATAGGACTGGTCAGTTCAATAAAGAGGTTAAATTCTAAGGACAATGTAAATAGTGTGGTTTCAATTACTACTTTGGTATGGTATGTAGAAAATTATATTTATCGTACAATACCGGTTTGCATGGATCAGATATATTATAATATTGGAACTTTAGTTGTAGCTGTTAGATCAATAGGCAAGACGATTGAAATTGTGAAAAATATCAGGTAGAAGATTCATAAATTTATATTGTAGAACAAAATCATGAAGGAGTGTCAACGGCTATAAGTATAGGAATAGGAAAATCGAAAGGTGTATATGCTGTTTTTTAGATTTCGATGATTAGATGACAAAAGAAACAATAGCTTTATTAGTGGAGTATTCAGTGAAAAATCTGAATTATTTGGTAGGGAGCCTTTATAGAAGAAAATGAGGAAAGTGACAAAATTCGAAAAGGCATGGTTTATTTGAACATATGTATTTGGAATTATTTTATGGAAAAATGTAGTAGTCTCAGAATGATATAATGAGAATTTTATAATTTTTTTGATGCGGTTGAATGGATGATGGAAGATATTGATGAAATAGATTAAATAATTGAAGGGTTTATGCGATGGAAAATAGCAAAAAAAGTATAGTATCAGGAAATTTATTTGATAAAGTTTACAGTGGAAAAAATTATCTGATAAAAGATAAAAAACAAAATAATGTTGAAAAGATAGCAGTATTATATTTCTCATCTAGTGGAATTTATTTTCCGAATACGGAAGAAATGTTTTCAAAAGCGTTTGTAGAAAATGATAAATATGAATTTTTGGATTCGGAATTAAAAATAAAAGCGGATAAAGAAATATATATCAGAGATATAGCAAAGCAATTTTATATTACTGGAATAAGCCAAAAATGCCCGAATATGGATTCTTTGATTCAACTTCTAAAAAAGAGACTGATGGATATAAAATTATTACAGTAGGATCTTCAGCAGGTGGATATGCTGCTGTGTTAATTGGGTATATATTGAACGCAGAATTAATATACTGCTTTTCGGGATATTTCAACCTGGAAATTGTTGATAAAGAAACATGGTTTTATATTGAACAATATAAAAATGATTATTCAAAAAATAAGTATTATAAATTGGAAAATTACATAAAAACAACTAAAACAAAATTGATATATTTTTACCCGACACGCTTAAGCGATGATGTAAAACAAGCAGAGTATCTAATGAAGTATAAAAATGACAATATGGCTATAGTAGGTATGACGTCTGGATTACATGGAGTATGCGTACCTAAATGTGTTGTAAAAAAACTTTTTAAAAACGAACCTGAAGTGGCATTTCAAAAAATAAAAGAATATCTAGATGCAAGTAAAGGGAAAAATACAGAAGTCGGTATTTTGAAATATTTTTTGGGGAAAAAGTGGATTTATTATGCTTATAAAGAAAAAGTGTATACAAAATTCAAGTGAGCTTTGCAAAAAATTATAAAATAAAGAGGATGTAATTCAATAATGAGAGAAAAATGGTTATCAGTAAACTGGAGAGAGCTTATTTTAAAACTTTTGATGATGCTTTCTTATGTATCCTGGATTTGTCTGGCAATGCCTGTGAGCGAGAACGGAAAAATTGTGGGATGCGGATTACTGATAATCATTTTCTTTTTTATAGTTAAAACATCAATGCGGGAGTGTCTGAATGGCATAATTAACGGAGAAAAAAAGGCAACAATTTTTATCAGTATAATAATAGCGTTATATTACATTGGTACATATTATTATCAGTCCGGTGAAAGCGTTTCTGCCAGAAGAATGTCAGAAATGGCTATTCTGGAATTCCCGGCGATTTATCTGTCTGTTTCGTACTTTACTGGAAATGGAAGAGAAATGAAAAAGGATGGAAAAATCCGGCGGATTTTTGAAAAAATGCAGCAGGCACTTCCGCAGTGTCTGGGAATAGCAGCTGTTCTGTTGCTTGTAATTTATTCTGCCAGTTATTCTATCTGGTTTGACGAGACTTTTACACTTGGTCTGATTCAGCATTCTTACAAAGAACTGATTTATCTGACAGGCCGTGATGTACACCCTCCGTTATATTATGTTCTGTTGAAAGGATTTACGGAAAGTGTCCGGTTCATTCTGCCGCAGGTTCCGACGATTTATCTGGCACGTCTGTTTTCAGGAATTCCATATGCTGTTCTGGTGATTTTTTTATTTTCTATGCAAAAAACAATAGAAGATAAACTGATTTCTGATATAATGTTATTAGCGCTGTGCATGCCGAATTTTATGGATTATGGAATCGAAGTGAGAATGTACAGCCTGGCCTTGGTGCTGATCCTTTTTGCATATATGATCGGGTATCGGATTTATTATGGATATGCGCAGGGATGGAAACAATGGATTATACTGGCGATTGTCAGCGTATTGTCTATTTACACGCATTACTATTGTGGGATCTGCGTTATTGCGATTTACGCATTCCTTTTCTTTAAAAAGCTTCGAACAGGAGAGCTGATCAGATGTCTGATTTCCGGAAGTATTCTGGTCATAGGATATCTTCCGTGGCTGAGTGTTCTGTTTACAACTCTGGCGTCTGTTTCTGAAAGAACATGGCCGGAAGCAGTGTCTTTTAAAACAATATTTGAAAGCGTTTGGTTTTTGATTGGATATTATGGTACCATTATCATAGTATTTCCTGTGGTTTTGTGGGGAATCACTGCATTTCGAAAATCAAAAAAAGACAATGCTTATGTTTTGATGGGAGTACTGCTTCCGTTTCTGCTGATGGGAATCGGAGAAATGGTATCCGCTTTGTATACACCGGTATGGCAGAAGCGGTATATGATTATTGCTGCAGGCTGTATGTGGTTTGCTGTGGCGCAATATGTGAAAGAACTCAAAGCCCAGGGATATCAGGTACGTATAATTTCCTTTATGGCTGTAGCAGGTTTGATTAATCTGTTTGTTTTTGTACGGCATGAACAGGCGGATAAAGCAGCTGCAGGTGCAGTAGCAAAAGAAATTCTGGCGGAAGATTCCAATACAACGATTGTTGCATTTGATACGGAAATTGCATATTCGGTTTCAACGGCGATGAATCGAAACTGTATTTTGGGCGCACAAATCGGTCCTTATCTGGAATCAATTTATTCGAAGAATTTGGAAGTTTGTGCAGAAGTGTCAGAAGAAATGCTGCAGGAGATGAAGCCGGTATTGATTTTGATGAAAGATAATGGAGAAATACAGGAAACGTCAGATGTTAAAGTGATAAATGGAGTTGTTTTTAAAAAGATAAGATAGCTGTTTAGGGAGGAATGGGAAAGATGAAACTTGTAGTTGCAGGAACCGGATATGTAGGTCTGGTTGCAGGCGTCTGCTTTGCGGAAAAAGGGCATGACGTTACCTGTGTTGATGTGGATGAAAATAAAGTAAAACTGATGGAATCCGGAGTATCTCCGATTTATGAAGATGGACTGGAAGAGCTGATGAAGCGGAATAATGCAGCTGGAAGACTGCATTATACGACTGATTACAAAAGTGCTTATAAAGATCCGGATGCGATTTTTATTGGAGTCGGTACACCGGAACAACCGGATGGCTCTGCTAATTTAAGCTATATTGCAACCGTTTGCCGTCAGATTGCAGAAAACGTGGAAAAAGATTGTCTTGTCGTGGTAAAATCAACCGTTCCGGTCGGGACAAATGATCATGTAGAACAGTTTATCAAAGACTTTTTGGTAAGAAAAGAGCTTCATATCGAGGTTGCATCGAATCCGGAATTTTTAGCGCAGGGCTCTGCAGTACATGATACGCTGCATGCGGCAAGAATTATCATTGGCACAGAAAGCGAAGAGGCCGAAAAACTGCTTCGGGAAATTTATGAACCATTTCAGCTGCCGATTGTTGCAATGAACAGACGATCTGCTGAGATGACAAAATATGCCTGCAATGACTTCCTGGCACTGAAGATTTCTTACATGAACGATATTGCAAATCTGTGCGAAAGAATTGGTGCAAATATAGAAGACGTTGCGAAGGGGATGAGCTATGACGCGAGAATTGGAGCAAATTTCCTGAAAGCGGGGATTGGATACGGCGGAAGCTGCTTCCCGAAAGATACAAAAGCATTGAAATTCCAGGCACAAAAAGTCGGATATCGGCTGCGTACCGTAGAAGCTGCCGTAGATGTCAATGCAGATCAGAAGACAGCGCTTTTTTATAAGGCGAGTAACCGAATGATTAGTTTTGAACATTTAAAGGTTGCAGTATTGGGACTTGCATTTAAGCCTGGAACAGATGATCTGAGAGAAGCACCATCGATTGATAATATCTCCCTTCTTTTAAAGAATGGTGCAGACATTGTTGCCTATGATCCGGTCGCAATGGATAATTTTAAAAAGAAATTTCCGGAGGGTGTGGTTGAGAAAGGAACAATTTCCTATACGAATCAGATTGAAGAAGTATTAAAGGATGCAAATATTTGTTTTATCTTTACGGAATGGAAAGAAATCAAAAAAGTTGAACCGGAAGTATTTAAACAGCTGATGAGAACACCGCTTATTTATGATGGAAGAAATATTTTTGATTTGAATAAGATGAAGGAAGCAGGCGTGGAATATTACAGCATAGGAAGATGAAAGAGATGAAAAAAGTAATTTTAATTACCGGTGCAGCCGGATTTATCGGTTCGAATTTGGCAAAAAATATTTTGCAGAAAGATTCAGAAGTTCAGGTGATTGGCGTTGATAATCTGAACGATTATTATGACGTCAGCTTAAAAGAATATCGTCTGAAAGAGCTGGAAAAATGGGATCATTTTTCTTTTCATAAAGGAAATATCGCAGACCATAGTTTTCTGGAACAGATTTTTCAGAAATGGGAACCGGAAATTGTTGTGAATCTGGCTGCGCAGGCAGGTGTGCGTTATTCGATTACGAATCCGGATGCTTATATTGAAAGCAATATCCTTGGATTTTATAATATTCTGGAATGCTGCAGGCATTCTTATGATGACGGGAAAGCAGGTGTAAAACATCTGGTTTACGCGTCCAGTTCCTCGATTTACGGGTTGAATAAAGATGTGCCGTATCGTACAGAAGACAAGACGGATAAGCCGGTTTCCCTGTATGCAGCAACGAAAAAATCAAATGAACTGCTTGCCCACGCTTACAGTAAGCTGTATGGGATTCCCTGCACGGGACTGCGTTTCTTTACGGTATATGGCCCTTGCGGAAGACCGGATATGGCATATTTCGGATTTACGAATAAGATGGTAAAGGGCGAGAAAATCCAGCTGTTTAATTACGGAGATATGTACCGTGATTTCACTTATATTGACGATATTGTAAAAGGTGTATCTGCGGTGATGAAAAAGGCTCCGGACGCGAATGAAGATGGAGTAAGGGTAAAGGTCTATAATATCGGAAATCATCAGCCGGTAAGCTTGAAATTTTTTGTTGAAACACTGGAAAAGTGCCTGATGAAAGCAGGCGTGATCGAACACGAGGCGGAAAAGGAATTTCTTCCGATGCAGCCGGGCGATGTATATCAGACCTATGCGGATGTATCAGAGCTGGAAAAAGATTTCGGTTTTAAGCCGGATACGCCGCTGGAAGTGGGGCTGACTGCGTTTGCGGAGTGGTATGCGGAATATTATGGCGAGAGTTTAAAACCTTTTTTTTATGAAAAACAGAATATTTTATATACCTAGGGCTAGCCATCGTCTTAGCGACTTGGTACAATTTATAAAAAATTTGAAAAGGGAAAACTGAAAAGTTTCTCTTCCGAAGAAAGGCTTGCGCAGCGTCAGGTGCTCATCCGACCGCTGGTAGATGCTTTGTTTGTGTACCTGAAATAGAAAAAGGAACAGATCGTGGTAAAAGGGAAGCTGGAAGCTGTATTTACTTACCTTCTGAACCAGGAAAAATATCTGCGGGTACTCCTGGAAGATGGAGATGTGCCAATGGATAACAATGCCTCAGAACGTGCGATCCGTGGCTTCTGTATCGGAAAAAAGAACTGGCAGGTCATTGATGCCATAAACGGGGCAAAAACTTCCGCTGTGATCTACAGTATTGCAGAAATAGCAAAGGCCAACAACCTGAACCCATACGAGTATTTTAAGCATTTGCTGACCGTAATCCCGGAACACATGGAAGACACAGACAGAAGCTTTTTGGAAGAACTGCTCCCCTGGTCACCAGCACTTCTGGAAAGCATTCGAAAATAAAATTTATAACAGGCCACAAAAGCGGCTTAAGATTGTCAAGGTACTTACTATGGTGCGTTTACGAAATACACTCCTCTTAAGTATTAACAACAATAGAGAAAAATCAAAAGTTCAACAGTATCTGAATGTATTGAATTATAAAATCAAAAAGAAAGGAAAATGTTGATTTAACTTTTGAAATCATCATATGAGGTTGAATAATGGGGAAATTTATAGATCGGTTTAACGATTATAGTTGCATAGAAAAAAATGATACGTCAGATATTGCTTATTTAAGTCATTATACATCAAATGTAAAAGCACTTAGTAATATTTGCAGTGGTGAATTTTGGGCTACTGATATAAAAGACTTTGGGGACAAGTGTGAAGGAAAATTAATTTTACAACGTATAAATGAAATAATTTCTAAAATAAATATATTTTCAGATGAGCAAAACAAGCAGGTATTTAACTTGATTGGTAATGATGAGAAAATTGAAAAATTTATAAGTGGGCATAGAACCGCAGTTTTATCAATGTGTTTAAATACTGACTCAGTGTATCTCTGGAATAATTATGCAAAGGAAAATGGATATAATATTATTTTTGACAAAAATATATTTGTAGACAGTTTATCCTTTTTCACTGCGCGCGGGGAGAAGAAAGATAAAAGTTATATCTCGCATGCAAAAATAGTATATAATACCAATAAGCAGATTGAAATAATAAAGGAAGAAATTAATGAGTTAGTGGCTGAAAAGGAAGCAGGATTTGATGAGATTATTAAAATTGAATACATACTCGATCATTTAATGTACGTTGGAAATTTTTATAAGCAGGAATATGATTCGGAAAATGAATATAAAAATGAGCAAGAGTACAGATTTGTAATTAATACAGCTGTCCCACAAGGCAATTATACAGAAATTGAAAAAATGATCCCTGTTTATTATTATAATGATATAAATAAAAAACATTATAATATTTTGAAATTTGATAGAAGAGCTATAAAGACAATAGTGTGCAATTCAAGAAAAGCCAAGGAAAATGTCGAAGATATTATCTCAGATATACCTATTGTACTGAGATAAATGTTGTTATAAAGTGTCTGCGAATAGCAAGAACTATTAAATGTTTAAAATATTAAAATGAAAATAAAGAAGGTATGAATATTTTTTGCTCATATTGTTAAAAACGTAAATAGTTTATAAGTGATGGATGAATAGAATAAGATTTATGAAAAAATATTTGAGTAATTTTCAAAAGATAATATTTATCGGAGCAATCCTGATTTTCATACTCAGTATGCTTCCGATTCTTTACCTGTCGTTTTACGCCGCTCCAAGCGGAGATGATTATGGGTACAGCATCCTGACACATGCTGCATGGTTGGAGACTGGTTCTTTATGGGCTGTCATCAAGGCTGGTTTTGTGACAGTGAGAAAATTTTATGTCGGCTGGAATGGAGACTGGTTTACGACATTTTTGTTTTCTCTGATGCCGGAAATTTTTAAACCGGGAATCGTATGGGTTGGAATTTTTGCAATCACAGCATTCTTTATTTGGGGCAATTTCTTTTTCGCGAAAGAGATGCTGAAAAATCAGTTGGGAATGACTGGAAAATATTGGATTGTGCTTGCCTGTATATGGTTATTTCTGGATTACCAGCTGATCCCAAGTACTGCGATCGGTATGTACTGGTATGTTGGCGCAATGCATTATATGATGCCGCATGCTGCTGTATTGGTTGCGATAGCACTGGCATTTCGATATAACAGAACCGGGAAGTTAGCAAATGTCTGGTGGGCTGTGGCTGTGGCAATTGCAGTCGGAGGAAGCAGTTATTTTTCCAGTCTTTTGCTTTTTATGGTTTATGCAGTCATGATGTGCATTACTGTACCGAAAAAGAAGAAAAATGTATTGCTGTTATTGCCGTTTATTTGTTGTTTGGCAGGCTTTGTAATCCAGTGTGCGTCTCCAGGCAATAAAGTGAGGGCGGGAGAGAACTTCGGTCTTTCCGGTGAGCTGATCGTACAGACGATTTTGGAAAGCCTGAGAAGAAGTATTGTTGAACTGGTAAATTATGCGAATGAACGTGTATTGATTTATGCGGGATTACTTTTGCTTGCAATAATTGGCTGGATCGCATTACAATCTGCAGAGAAAGCAGTTGTACCAGTTCGCTATCCGTTATTGTTTACTATTTTTATGTACGGATGCTACAGTGGAATGTATGCGCCGGAAATTTATGCTGGTGTAGATGTTTCACTTGGTCCTGCGACGATTGAGTATTTTACCTTTCTGTTGACAGCAGGCGCAACTATTTTGTACTGGGAAGCATGGATTTTGCAATATGTACGTTATAAAAATGCAAAGAGAGAGATTATAGTCTGGTCAGCTGCGTTGGCTGTAGTTTTGTTGATATGTCTGGTAAATCACAGCTGGTTCTCTAATTTGACGGATGTCAGAATTTATAAGTATGTTGCAAGCGGACAGGCGGCTGATTTTAAAGAGCAGATCAGAATGCAAAGAGAAGTACTTTTGGATGATTCAATACAGGAAGCGTATATTGTTCCGGCAAACAGCGATCAGGGGCCGTTGATGCATATGCCGGTAACAAATGATGAAAATGCGTTTACAAATCAGGTATTGGCGGGATTTTATGGAAAAACAAAGGTACTGGTCATCGAAGATTAGCTTGTTGGAATTTTCTTAAATTGCGGGATGTTATTGTTTCCTGTTGAAAAATAAGTTAAGATAGCGGTGTTGGAGGAATCAAGTATTTATGAAACGAACAAACACCATTTTATATCTCGTTGTTCCCTGCTACAACGAGGAAGAGGTTCTGCATAAGTCGGCAGCGGTTCTTTTGGACAAGCTGGATCGGCTGATTCAGGCGGGGACGATTTCGGATAAGAGCAAGATTTTATTTATCAACGACGGCAGTAAGGACAGTACCTGGCAGATCATTTATGAGCTGACGCGCCAGAACAGCAAGTATGCGGGCCTGAGCTTTTCACGCAACTACGGTCATCAGAGTGCGATTCTGGCGGGTATGATGGCTGCCAGGAGTAAAGCGGATGCGGTTGTGACGATTGACGCTGATCTGCAGCAGGATATTGAGGCGCTGGACAAGTTTCTGGAATGCTATCAAAATGGTTGCGAGATTGTTTACGGCGTGCGTAATGACCGTGATACGGACGGATTTTTCAAAAAAACGACAGCGGGATTATTCTATAAACTGATGCATATGCTCGGCTGTCAGACGATTACGAACCATGCGGATTACCGTCTGATGTCGAAAAAGGCGTTGGATGCGCTGTCGGAGTTTCATGAGACAAACCTGTTTTTACGTGGATTGATTCCTACGATGGGCTTCCAGTCGGATATCGTTTATTTCGATGTAAAAGAAAGAGAAGCCGGACAGTCGAAATATACGCTGAAAAAAATGATGACGCTGGCGGTCGATGGAATCACATCGATGAGCACAAGACCACTGCAAATGATTGTCGTACTCGGTTTTCTTACATTTTTGTTCAGTATTGGTTTGTTTATTTCCTGTATCGTGGACTGGGCAAATGGTGCGGTTGTCGCCGGCTGGACGACGACGGTGGCTTCGACCTGCCTGATTGGCGGCATTACACTTTTGTCGCAGGGGATTATCGGAGAATATATCGGGAAGATTTATATGGAGAGCAAGGGACGTCCGCGTTATATCGTGGATTCCATGATCCTGCGGGATGCAGAGGATAGTGCAGAGGAAGAACAGAAAAATGAGCGTAACGATTGATATTCATGCGGATGACTTTGGGGAATCCGTTCATGCAAGTCGGGATATTCTGGATTGTTTAAAAGATGGAAAATTGAACAGTATCAGTGTGCTCGCAAATATGAGCTGCTTTGAGGAATGTGTGAATATGTATCGCAGGGAGCAGGAAGAGTTTGTTTGGCAGCCCAAAATATCAGTACATTTGAATTTATTAGAGGGAATCAGTCTGGCAGGTGTTGAAAATGTACCGGATCTTGTGAACAGGGATGGACATTTTAAACTTTCTTGGGAAAAACTCTTTTTTATTTCCTTTCTTCCTTCTCACAATAAGTTTAAAAATCAGTTAAAAAAAGAAATTGAACTTCAAATCAAAACTGTTGTAGATGCGTTCCCAGAACTTTCTTTCAAAGCTCTTCGTATTGACAGTCATCAGCATACGCATATGATACCGGTTGTAGCAGATGCGTTGTTTGAAGTGATCGGAGAGCAGGGATGGCAACCAGAGTACATCAGAGATTCCAGAGAACCGATGATGCCCTTTTTGAAAAAAATATCTTTATATAAAACGTTTCGTCCAATCAATTTCATCAAAAACATGTTATTGAAATTTTGCTCATCAATACAAAAAAAGAGGTTCAAAAAAGCAGGACTGACACCAATGTATCTTTGGGGACTGATTATGAGTGGACACATGGATGAAAAAAGAATTGTCAAGCTGTTTTCTGCAATGGAAAATAAAGCGGAGCATGATGGCAGAATGTTGGAGATTTTGTTTCATCCTGGCAGATCAAGTTTGGAAGAAATATCCAAGGACGTGGAACAAAAAGATGCAATTGAGTTTTATATTTCTGAAAATCGTACAGTAGAAAAGCAGGCAGTTTATGGGCTGGATCTGGCACAAAAAGCGAGAAAACAGTAGAATGCGATCTGTGAGCATTCTATTGTCATGAATAAAAAGGAGAACGCTGATGGATAAAATAGCGGTACTAATTCCCTGTTATAACGAAGAAAAAACGATTGAAAAGGTTGTCCGGGACGCAAAAGCGGCGCTTCCGGAGGCTGTTATTTATGTATATAACAACAATTCTACCGACCGCACTGCAGAGCTGGCAGAAAAGGCCGGTGCAGTGGTGCGGCAGGAATATAAGCAGGGCAAAGGCAATGTAATCCGCAGGATGTTTCAGGAGGTTGATGCACTGTGCTATATCATGGTAGACGGTGACGACACTTACCCGATGGAAAATGCCCGGGAAATGGCAGACCTGGTGCTGGAGCGCAACTCAGACATGGTAGTGGGGGACAGACTGTCTTCAACGTATTTTGAAGAGAATAAACGTCCTTTCCATAATATGGGAAACAGTCTTGTCCGTGCGTCGATCAATGCACTGTTCAAATCGGATATTCGGGATATTATGACGGGATATCGTGCATTTTCCTACCGTTTTGTCAAGACATTCCCGGTACTGTCCCGTGGTTTTGAGATCGAAACGGAGATGACGATCCATGCGGTTTATAACAATATGCAGGTAGATAATGTTGTGATCACATACCGTGACCGTCCGGAGGGCAGCGAATCCAAGCTAAATACGTATTCGGATGGTTTCCGCGTGCTGAAAACGATTTTCCGGATGTTCCGTCAGTATCGCCCCTTTGCATTTTTTGGGCTGTTGGCGCTGCTGCTGTTTGTGATTGCAGTTGGGTTCTTTATTCCGGTTGGAATCGAGTATGTGGAGACGGGGCTGGTGCCGAAGTTCCCGACACTGATCGCCTGCGGATTTGCAGGATTAGCTGCATTACAGTCTTTATTTGCGGGTCTTATCCTGCATAATCTTGGCGTGAAGGACAGAAGGGATTTTGAATTCCGACTGCAGATTGTGGGGAAAGATACGAAAGAATAAGGTTAGTGGAAAGTAGAAAACAAAAAATGAATCTGGAAAAGAGAACGGTACGAAATAAAGTGTGGTGGATAGCGGGAGCAATATTGCTTCCGCTGCTCCTGTTTTTGGCGTTGGGAACACAGGATCAGGTTGTTTCTTATTCTGTATTTAAAGTGCCGGCTGTATCTGCCTATTATTTTATCTATTATGCAGAAAAATGGTTCGGTGTATTTCATTTGTTCCTGACAGCAGCGGTAATTTTAGTCGCTATCGTGATTGCAGTCAGAATTTCAGATCGAAGTTTATATGAGGGGGCTCTGCTTCGGATATTCTTTGGAACGACTTCCGTATGGTTTTGCTATCTGGCTGTTGTAGTCAGAATCGGAGATATGGAATCTGTTAATTCTGTCAGAGTTTTTCTTCAGATTTTGACAACCATTTGGTGGATTGCAGTCGTGATGGATGGAACAGGATGGATTTATGGGCATGTGTTGAAAAAAGAAACAGTGGAAAAGAAAGATGACTGGAAATGTCTGTTTCCGGTTTTGATCGGAATGCTGCTGGTTACCTGGCTTATGCTTGCATGGTCCGGAAAGTATGTTTATCCGCAGGGAGATGATTTTGAATATGGTGCAAACAGTCATCTGGCATGGATGCATGGAGAAGGCGTTTTAGGTGCGTTTGGCGGCGCATGTAAAACAGTAACGGATGCCTTTGAAAGCTGGCAGGGAACCTTTTCTTCCATTTTTCTCATGGCACTTCAGCCGGGGATCTGGGGAGAGCAGTTTTATCATTTGACCCCAGCGTTGTTGTCCGGATTACTGAGCATAGCTGTGCTGAGTTTTTCGTATCAATTTTTCCATACATTGTTTGGCGCGGGGAAAAGAGAGGCAGGGATTCTGGGATGCCTGCTGGCAATTTTAGCACTGCAGCTTGCACCGGCCAAAGTATCAGCTTTTTACTGGTGGAACGGAGGAATTCATTATACCGGTGCATTCAGCTTTTTGCTTTTATTCACAGCATTTTTGATACATACGCTTGCCGGAAAAGAAAAAAGAGTGCTGTATAGTGTGTTGGCAGCATGGATGGCAGTTATGGTAGGCGGCGGAAATCTTGTGACGGCGTTGATCGGAAATGTGGTTACAGGATATGTGATCTTGATTTTATTGTGGATAAAACGGAAGGATCTGTTAAAGTATCTGGCAGCTCCAGGAGGAGTTATGTTGATTGCGTTTTGCATCAATGTGGCGGCTCCCGGAAACTGGATCAGGCAGGGAAAATCCGGTGAGATTGCATCCTATGGTGTAATTGGTTCTATTTTAAAATCCTTTGTACTGTGTATACAGGATATCGCAGGAGACTGGACCGGGATTTTCTGGGTATTTTTGATTTTAATGGCGCTTCCTGTTTTGTGGGCAATAGCCGCTAAAACAGAATTTGGGTTTCCGCTCCCGGGAGTCATTACTTTGGCAGGATACTGTTTTCTTTCTGCAATGTATGCACCACAGCTGTTTGCACTCGGACAGTGGGGAACGGGAAGAATTGAAAACATTATGTATGATATGTTTTTGATTTTGACCGTTGTTCTTGAGTTTTACTGGATCGGATGGATTCAGAAAAAACAAAAACTTTGCTGGAACGCCGATTTTCATTTAAAATGGTATGGCTTTTGTACAGGAATGACAGTGATCTGCTTTTTACTGGTATCCCTGGCATCGCCGAAAGAAATAACCTCTGCAGCCATTGTAAATGCAATCAGGAGCGGTGAAGCACAGGCATATGCAGAGGCAATAGAACAAAATATTGAGACTATTAAAAATTCGGACGAAGCTCTGATTTTAATCCAGGAGCCGCCGAAAACTCCGGAGCTGTTTACGACAGATGAAATCGAGACCTGGAGATTTGGAACGGCGGAGTATTACGGGAAAAATAAAATTCGTTATTATGACGAGTCAGATAGATAAAGAGAATGGAGACCAGATATGGTATTTAGTTCAACGATATTTGTGTTTTTTTACCTGCCGGTTACATTGATCGGATTATTTTTGTGCCCGAAAAAATGGAAAAACGGATGGCTTTTGATAATGAGCCTTTTATTTTATTTTTGGGGTGGTTCCATTTTTTTCCCGATCATTGTATTCTCGATTTTGCTCAACTATACTGGTGGGAGATTAATTGACTGGTTCCGACAGAAAGGGAAGGAATCATGGAGTAAAATTTGTTTTATTGCAGCGATTATCTTGAATCTGGGAAATTTAATTTACTGGAAGTACGCAAAGTTTTTATTAGAAACTGTTCAGAATATCACTGGGATGAGATTTTCAATACCGGATATTATATTACCAATCGGCATTTCTTTTTTTACGTTTCAGGGAATGAGTTATGTAATCGATTTATACCGTAAAAAAGTTCCTGTGCAAAAAAGCGTATCCAGACTCGCATTATATATCTCGCTATTTCCACAGTTGATAGCGGGACCGATTGTGAGATATGCAGATATTGAAGAACAGCTGACCAACAGAAAATGTACCGCAGATAAATTTGTATCTGGAATAAAATTTTTTTCAGTAGGTCTTGCGAAGAAAGCAATCCTGGCAAATTCACTGGCATTAACAGCAGATAAAATATTTGCACTTTCTGCGGAACAGAGAACTATTTCTGTAGCATGGTGTGGATTGTTATTCTATACGTTTCAGTTGTATTTTGATTTTAGCGGATACAGTGACATGGCAATTGGACTGGGGAAAATGTTTGGATTTGAATTTCCTGAAAACTTTAATTACCCGTTTATATCCTGTTCTATAACGGAGTTCTGGAGAAGGTGGCATATTTCCTTGTCCTCCTGGTTTCGAGATTATGTTTATATTCCGCTTGGTGGAAATCGGACAGGAAATGTTTATCTGAACTTATTTATCGTTTTTCTGCTGACAGGAATCTGGCATGGAGCATCGTGGAATTTTGTATTATGGGGAATTTATTTTGGCATAATTATCGTATTGGAAAAGCTGATTTCGTCTAAAAGTGGAAAAAATAAGATTTTACCGTCCGGAATTGGATGGAGTAAAACTATGTTTTTATGGGTTATGAGCATGGTGCTTTTCCGGGCAGATACGCTGGCGGATAGTATGGCTTATTATCGAAATCTTTTTGGAATGGAAAAATTGAAAAATGTAGGATTTACACTTCCATTTTACTTACATTCTTATGAGATTTTTATTTTTGGGATTTGTCTGATTGCAATGCTTCCGGTCGGAAAAATTATATACCGGAAATTACAAAGTTCCGTAGATGAAAAGTATTTTTCTGTTTTCAGCAATGTTGGGACACTGGTACTTTTAGGAATATCTGTGTTATATGTTGTGACAAGTACATATAATCCGTTTATTTATTTTCAATTTTAATACTTCAGAGGAATTATTATATGAAAAAAGTGAGCAATATGCTTTTGATCGGAATATTTATGTTAATAATTACAGTACCGTATCTGTTTGCGCATCGGGATTTTGAAGAACGTGTATCGGATACGGAAAACAGGATGCTTGCAGCATATCCGCGGATATTAGATGAGAACACAAAAAAAATTAACTTGAATTATATAAAGGAGTTTGAAAGTTGGCTTTCCGATAATCTTCGTGGAAGAACAGTATTAGTGGAAATGAATGCCGGAATACAGTATCAGCTTTTCCATAGAATTGTAAAAAATGATACAATAGAAGGTAAAAATCATTGGCTTTTTATTAACAGCGAAGAGATGTTTCGGGAATATCAACATTTGAACTTATTGGATGAAGATAGTCTGGAATTGGTTGTTGATCATTTGCAGAGATTATCTGAATACCTCAAAGAAAAAGGAGTTACTTTTTATTATTTTCAATGTTTGGATAAAGAGAGCATTTATCCGCAGGAGTATATAGAAGGAATTCATCAGATTGGAGAATGTTCGAGGGCGGAGCAGTTAATAAATGAATTGCAGAGAAAGACAGATATACCGGTTATTTTTCCACAAAAAGAATTGCAGGAGAAAGCGAAAAAGGATCTGATTTATTATCAGTATGTAGATTTGGAACATTGGAATGAAAAGGGGGCATATATTGGCTACCGTGCTTTATTGGATCGGATTCATGAAGATTATGAAAAAGCGGAAGTTTTGGAACTGGATGATTATAATCAATTGAAAATAGAAAAAACAACAGATATTTATGGATACACTTATCCGTATTCGGAGATTTGTCCGGTTTATGAAGTAAAAAATCCTGCAGCAATAGAAAAAACAGAAGAAATTATGGGAATATGGGATTATCTGGTGTATAAAGAACATACCAATTATTATGAAAATAATCAAATTGATTCGAACTTAAAGATATTGCTTGTTGGAGACAGTTTTATTAGAATGTTTTTAAAAGATGATATTGCGGAAGGCTTTTCTGAAACATTGAGTATTGATTGGATGAATCTGCCGATTTTAGATAAAATAGTGCAGGATTTTCAGCCGGATATTGTCGTATTGGAAAGCACAGAAAGTACACTTGGAACTGTGATGGAGTATTTGGATCGGATGGAGTTTGTAAAATAGTTGATATGTGAACTTCCTCAATAATTAACTTTCGTTTCTGAACGGTGAGCTATTTAACTCCGAAAACGATGAGTTACCAATCCCTGCTTGTTAAAAAGCAGGGATTGGTAGTATGATAAAGAGTATCAGAACCACAGAAAGGAACACACTTATGCTGCATGAACTGGAATATCCATTTGACAGTGAATATATTTTAAAAAAATCAAAGAGCTTGAAGCGTCGTCTGCTGGAGGAGAACACCCAGCGGATTCCGAAGAAGATCGCGGTGCTGGGAGGCTCTACGACCCATGATATTATCCGGATTCTGGAGCTGTTTTTGCTGAATCAGGGAATTGAACCGACCTTTTATGAATCTGAGTACGGAATGTACTGGGAAGATGCAATGTTCGGCAATGAAGAATTGAACGCGTTTGGACCGGATCTGGTTTATATTCATACGAGCTTTCGGAACCTGCGCAGTCTGCCGGAGGTAAAGGATTCCCGGGAACAGGTGGAAGACAAGCTCAGATCGGAATTTGAACATTTTCAGGTGATGTGGGAGAAGCTGGCGGATACCTGGCATTGTCCGATCATTCAGGACAACTTTGAACTTCCCTATTACCGTTTGATGGGAAATCAGGATGGTGCGGATTTTCATGGCAGAACCTGGTATGTGAACCGGATGAACCAGATGTTTGCAGATTATGCGGCAGAGCATCAAAATTTCCTGATCAATGATATCTGCTATCAGTCTGCGGCATATGGTCTGGATGAATGGTCTGCGCCGTTTTTCTGGCACATGTACAAGTATAGTTTGTGCCTGAAGGCGATTCCATGGATGGCACACAACGTTGCGAATATTATGAAGTCGCTTTACGGAAAAAATAAAAAATCGCTGGTGCTGGATCTGGACAATACGCTTTGGGGAGGCATTGTCGGGGATGACGGTCCGGAAAATCTGGAAATTGGACAGGAAACGAATCTGGGACAGGTTTATGCGGAATTTCAGTCCTATGTGAAGTCACTGAAAGACTATGGCGTGATGTTGAACGTCGCGTCCAAGAATGAAGAGGAAAATGCACTTGCAGGCTTGAATCATCCGGCAGGGGTGTTGAAGCCGGAGGATTTCCTGATCATTGCGGCAAACTGGGAGCCGAAGAGCCGGAATATTCTGGAAATTGCACATCAGTTGAACATTTTGCCGGACAGCCTTGTGTTTGCAGATGATAATCCGGCAGAGCGGGAGATTGTGCGGCAGCAGGCACCCGGTGTGACTGCGCCGGAAATCGGCAAGCCAGAGGATTATATCCGGGTGCTGGATCGTGGTGGCTATTTTGAAGTGACGTCGCTTTCGGAGGATGACCGAAAACGAAATGAGATGTATCAGGCGAATTTGAAGCGTGAAAAGGCGCAGGCATCCTTTGCAGATTATACAGAGTATTTGAGATCCCTGGATATGAAAGCCACGATCCGAAGCTTTGAACCGGTTTATATGGCAAGAATCGCCCAGCTGACCAATAAGAGCAATCAGTTCAATTTAACGACTCAGCGTATGACACAGGCACAGATTGAACAAATGGCGGCGGATGATTCTTATATTACCTTATATGGAAAGCTGGAGGATAAGTTCGGGGATAACGGCGTTGTTTCGGTTGTGATCGCTCAGAAAGAAGAGAAAGCTGCGCATATCCGGCTGTGGCTGATGAGCTGCCGCGTCCTGAAACGGGATATGGAGCTTGCAATGCTGGATGAGCTTGTTGAACGGTGTCAGGAAGCAGGAATCGAAGAAATTTACGGATACTATTATCCGACGGCGAAAAACAACATGGTACGGAAATTCTACGGAGAGCTGGGCTTTGAGAAGTGTTCGGAGGATGAGGCTGGAAACAGTGTCTGGAAGCTGAACACAGCAGGCTATGAAAAACGAAACCATGTAATCGAAGTGGAGAGCTGAGTATGTTATTTCAGTCATATATTTTTATCCTGCTGTTCTTTCCGTTGTGTCTGCTGGGCTTCTGGGGGCTAAAGCGCCAGAAGCTTTTGCAGCTCTGGCTGATTGCCTTTTCCCTGTGGTTTTACGGGGCAGCGAGTCCGTATTATCTGTTGCTGCTGCTGGGCAGTATTGCATGGAATTATGCTTTTTTCCGCGCCATAGGGCGTGTTTCCGGGGATGCTGTGGAGCGTGCAGAGTATGGGATGGAACGTGACAGCTCCCGGAAAAGACTCTTGTTAGGAATTGGAATTGCAGGAAATCTTGCATTGCTTTGCTTTTTTAAATATTTTAATGCAATATCGGCTGGCTGGAGTCAGATGAAAGGGCTGGAGGATCCGATTCTGCAGCTTGCATTGCCCCTTGGCATCAGCTTTTTTACTTTTCAGCAGATTGGATTTCTGGCAGACGCTTATAAAGGAGAGGTTGGGGCATGTAGCCTGAGGGAATATGTCCTGTTCGTTTCCTTTTTCCCATATGTGTCGTCCGGACCGATTGTCAATGCGCAGGAAATGCTGCCGCAGTATCGACAAATCGGTCGGCAGCGCCTGGATTGGGAAAAGTTTGCAGGCGGACTGTATCTGTTTGCGCTGGGTCTGTCAAAAAAGGTGCTGCTTGCGGATACCTTCGGCAAGGCGGTGGATGCAGGCTATGGAAATGTGGCAGGGCTGTCCGGCACGGATGCCTGGCTGGTGATGCTGTTTTATACGCTGCAGCTGTACTTCGATTTCAGCGGCTATTGCGATATGGGGCGGGGCATTGCGCATATGCTTGGCATGGAGCTTCCGGTGAACTTCGATTCCCCTTACAAGGCGTCCAACATCATTGAATTTTGGAAACGCTGGCATATTACGTTGAACCGTTTTCTGAGAAAATATGTATACATTCCGCTGGGCGGCAACCGGAAAGGTACAGCGCGGATGTATTTGAACTTATTTCTTGTATTTCTGGTCAGCGGAATCTGGCACGGCGCAGGCTGGAACTTTGTCCTGTGGGGAGCACTGCATGGCATGCTGTATCTGGTTACTCGGGCATGGCAGCGGAGGCAGCCATGGCAGGCAAATGCAATTGTTCATGTACTTAGCGTCGCTCTAACCTTCCTGTTTTTGAACGTTACATGGATGCTCTTCCGCTCGGCAGATCTGTCGCAGGCAGGGGAGTTCCTCGGACGGCTGATCGGAGGCGGATTTGCGGCTCCGGCGGTGCGGATTACAGAGGCGTTCAATCTGGAAGAGTTCTGGTATGTGATCAAGATTTTGCATCTGGATCGTCTGCCGGGAAGCGAGTTGTACTTATGCTTTGGCTTTCTTGCAGTGGCGCTTTGGCTCGTCTTTTTTGTGCGCAATGCAGGAGAGAGGGAAAAGAGCTTTGAACCGAACGGGAAAAATATGCTTGTGACAGCATTTTTGATGATCTGGTGTGTCGTATCGCTGAGCGGTGTGAGCAGCTTTTTATATTATCGGTTTTAAAAACGTGAGGAAGCAGAATTGGAAGCGCATGGCGTCTGGCGGCGCGCGACAGGGAATGAAACTTTAGTCGAGGAGCAGAATGGAAGAAAACGAAGTAAAAGAGAAAAAGCAGAAGAAAAAAATGCAGCCGAAGCGCTGGCTTGCCGGGTTTCTGGGCATTTTTCTGGCGGGGATGATTGGCTGTATGGCGTTGGTAATCTGGATCGATCCTTTTTTTCAGTACCATAAGCCGCTGGCAGGTTTTCCTTATCTGGTAGATAATCAGGTCAATCAGAATCCGGGGCTGGCAAAACATATGAATTATGAGGGAATTCTGATCGGTTCTTCGATGACAGCGAGCTTTAATACAGACTGGTTTGAGGAACTGATGGGGATTAGGACGCAGAAGCTTTCGTATAACGGTTCTTATCCGAAGGATTTATCCAATATCATGCAGCTGGTGTTCGATGCAAAAGGCGATCAGGTCAAGGCCGTGTACATGGCGGTAGACCAGTCGACGTTTTCTGCAGACCCGGAGGAAACGAAGTTTCCGGTTACGGATTATCTGTATGATGACAATGTGTTCAATGATGTTCCGTATTTATTGAACAAGGATGTGATTCTGGACTATATTCTGCGTCCGCTGGCGGATCGGAAGGATGCCTCAGACTGGGCGGAGTTGTACAAGCCGTGGTGGACAGATGAATATTATAACAAGACGAACGTGCTGATGTACTATGAACCTGCGGAGGAAAAGCAGGAAGAGGAAGCGCTCGCAGCGGATTATTTTAATGATGCGGTGGAGGAAAATCTGCAAAAAAATATTCTTCCGTACATCGAAGCGCATCCGGAGACGGTGTTTTATATCTTCTATCCGCCCTACAGTATTCTGTTCTGGAACGATGTAACGCGGGAAAAGGAGCTGGAGGCGGTTATCGGCAGGCTGGAATATATGACAGAACGATTATTGAACTATGAAAACGTTCGTGTGTTTAATTTTTCGGGAGAAGAAGATATTATCTGTAATCTGAACAATTATGCGGACTATATTCATTATCATAAAAATGTTTGCAGGCATATCACAGAATGTTTTGCAACCGGTGAAAATGAACTGAATCCGGAAAATTATGAACAGGCGTTTGATGAGATCAGGACGCTGGCGATGAGCTATAATTATCCAGCGATCTGGGATGACTGGTACGAAACAACACCGCGGTATGGAGAGGAATAAAATATGCTGCAGAAAGCATTGGGATGTCTGTTTGTGTTTGGAATTGCCCCGGTCGGGATCGGCGGTTTATGGACAAAGGGAATGGGGCAGAAAAGAGAAAAGATTTTGAACCTGTACCTGGCAGGTTTTTTGAGCGAGCTGGCGGTATTTCAGCTGATCGCAGTGCCCGTGATGGTAAAAGAAGTTTATGGAATGAACCTGCTGGTGTATCTGACAACTGCGGTTTTTGCAGTGCTGGCTGTGGCAGGATTTATCTGGACGTTTCTGCGGGAACGCGGGCTGCGAAAATCGACGCTTCCGGGTTCTGGTAGCGAAGCTTTGAACCAAGGACAGCGCACAGCAGTTCAAAATCCGGAGCGTCTGCTGTTCTGGCTGTTGTTTTTGGCGTCGGTAGGCTATCAGATGTACATGGCGTTTGCCTATGCTTCGTTTGACGGGGATGATGCGTATTATGTAGTTCAATCTGTATTGGCGGATCAGACCGGCGTATTGAACCGGATTCGTCCCTACACGGGACTTTCTACGGACTTAGATATCCGTCATGCCTTGGCGACGCTGCCCTTGTGGATTGCCTATGTGGCGCGGATGACAGGCATTCATGCGACGATTGTGGCGCATACGCTGCTGCCGCTGATTTTTATTCCGCTGACCTATTATGTGTTTGTTCAGATCGGCAGAAAGCTGTTTTCCGACGGTTCTGTAAAGCTTCCGATTTTTCTGACGCTGGTTTCCATTATGCAGATTTGGGGCAATATTTCGATTTATACGAATGAAACCTTTTTCCTGACGCGGACCTGGCAGGGAAAATCGGTGCTGGCGAACCTGATTCTGCTGGTGGAGTTGTGGCTGATGCTGGAGTTGTGTGCGAGAGAAAAAGACGGGGTGAGGCAGAAAGAAATGGGCTCTCAGCTGTCGTACTGGCTGCTTCTTGCAGTCAATCATATCGCAGCGGCGATGATGACGAGTATGGGTGCTTTCCTGACAGCAATGCTGTTTGGAATTACGGCGCTTGTGGTGGTAATCCGGTACCGCAGCTGGTCGATTTTATGGAAAACGGCGCTGTGCTGCATCCCGAATGTGATTTATCTGGTGTTGCTGCTGATTTTGTAGGTGAAAGACCGTAGTTCATGGAATGTCTGTGAATTGCAGCGATAGGAGAGAATGCGTTGAAAGAGATTGTAACGATTTTTCAGAATTACTGCGGCAGCGGCTGTTATCCGGTCATTTTTCTGGCTGCGCTTTTGTATTTGCTGGTGACAGAAAAGAAAAAACAGATCCGTGTGGTGCTGGTGGAAAGCTCTCTGGTGATCACGGTTTTATTCTTTCTGCCGTTTACAAAGACGGTAATGAATCTGCTGGGCGAAGGAGAAACTTATTACCGGATTTTGTGGCTGCTTCCCATGGCGGTTGTGATCGCTTATGCGGGGATCCGGTTGTTTGGAAAGCATTACCGGATCGGATTTGTTGTTTTGGCGCTGGTGCTGGTGTTGACCGGAAAATCGGTGTATGACAGCCCGTATCTGTCCAAGGCGCAGAATCGATATCATATCCCAAATTCCGTGATCGCGATCTGCAATGAAATTATGCCGGCGGAGGATGAAGAGCGCGTCTGGGCAGTATTTCCGCAGGAGCTGATTTATTATGTGCGCCAGTATACGTCTGAGGTGCAGATGCCTTACGGGCGGGAGATGCTGGAGGCGTCCTGGGAGTGGAACTGGGACACGCATCCGATTTACAAAATTATGCGGGAGGATACGATTGATCTGGACGCGCTTTCGCCACTTTTGACGGAATATAACTGCCAGTATCTGATTTTGAACAAGAGCGTCCCGTATACCGGCGATCCGCAGGAAAACGGACTGACGAAAATCGCGGATATCGAGGCGTATGAGGTGTATCGAAATGAGGCAGTTGAGATTATGAAGCGGGAAGAATAGGAGGCTTGAAAATGAAAACGACGGACAGCAGGAACAGACTTTTGAATGGTCGTTTCAGCAAAGTATGGTTGTTTTTGCAGGCATTTTTCACCGCGCTTGCGCTGAATACAGAACTTGGGGTAGCGGATGATGAGATAGATGGGATCAGCAATGCATTTTTGGCAAAGCTTTATGCGATACTTGCCCAGATAGAATCCGGAATCCGGACAAAAGGTTTTTTTCTGACGGTGTTGATGGCGTCACTGTTTGCCGGATATTTGTGGATTTCCAGAAAAGAACATACCGTTTCGCAAAAAAAACATATCGGTCTGGCGGTATTTTTATCCGTAATGTATACCGGCGGTATGGCATACTGGTATGGAGGAAACCTTTCTCTTTTGTATTCCTTTCAGATCAACAAGCTTCGCAGTGTCGTGCTGCTTCTGGGAATGTATTTCTTTTATCTGCATGCAATCGAAGGATTGCATTACATACTGCATAAAAAAACCAAAAATGCAGGAACTGCTGCAGAAAGAACCGGAAAATGGAGCCTGGGGTATCGGAAATATTCGTTTTGGATGACATGGGGTATCCTGATGCTGATATGGCTTGTTCATCTGATTTTAAGGTATCCAGGTGCGATGAGTTATGATAACTGGGCGCAGCTGCGGTATTATTATGGATTTGAAAGATACACGACAGCCCAGCCGATTTTCCATACATGGCTGTTTGGCAGTTTTATTCGACTTGGCGTAAAACTGGGGAGTCCGAATGTCGGTTTGTTTTTGTTTGTACTGATGCAGTCCCTGATTATGTCTGCTGTTCTTACATGGACACTGGAACTGATGAAGCACTGGAATACAGCTGTTTGGCTCAGAACGCTGACCTTTGCAGTTTATTGTATTGCACCGTATTTTGCAGGATATGCTGCATTTCCGATCAAAGATTATCTCTATACGGCTTTTTTGGTGTTGCTGGCTTGCCTGATGGCAGAATGGATGCTGGCGGAAGGGCAGTTCTGGAATTATATTGCAAAAAATGTACTTTGGATTGTAGCAACAGCATTGATGATTTTATGCCGGAAAAATGGGATTTATCTGTATCTGGTTGTGACAGTAGCCATTTGTGTACAGATGTTTTGGAAGAAAAAGAGGACGCTGAGAGTTACAGGCAGAAAAATGATCGTTATCATCCTGCCGTTTCTTCTGGTATTTGCCGTAGAAGGAATTATTACACAGGTTTATCATGTGGAAAAGGATTCTCCGAAGGAAATGTTTTCGCTGCCGTTTCAGCAGACAGCGCGCTATGTAAAAGAATACGGGGATGAGATATCGGAGGAAGAACGTGAAATTATTGCAAAGGTGTTGGATTACGATTCCTTGGCAGAAATTTATGAACCGATGACAGCCGATCCGGTAAAAACAACTTATCGTTCTGGTTCGGCGGGGGATCTTACTGCATATTTCAAGGTGTGGCTGAAAGAATTTTTCCGACATCCGCTTTGCTATGTAGAAGCAACCTGGAATCAGAATTATTATGTGTTTGCGCCCTATGTGGATAACGTGGTTTATAATAAGAATTGTCTGGTTGGTTCGGAATTGGAATATGACAAGGAATACTATAGCTGGCTGAATTTCCAGATCCCCGAAAAGATGGAGGGCTTAGCGAATGTCACAGTAAAGCTTTACAGCCTGCTGACGACAGCGCCGGTTATCGGGATGTTCAGCAATGTGGCATTCTATGTGATTCTGATGTTTGTATTACTGCATTTTATACGGCTGGAAAAAAATAAAAGAGCATTCTTCGTAATGCTTCCTGCGGTGATTTCGTTTTTGTTTGTGTTGTTGGCACCGCAAATTCAGGGGCAGCCCAGGTACGCGTTTCCGATCATTTATACGATGCCGTTAATGATTGCGTTTTATCAGAGAACTGGAAAAGCATGATTGCAGCGTGCCGGACGGCATATCGGACAACGGCACTATCAGATGTTGCTGAATAAGATAAAAGAATAAAAAACCGGGAGCTTGCGCAGTGTGCACAGGCTCCCGGTTTTTCATGCAAGATCCATTTACTGTTTAAATACCTTCCCAAACCGCTCTGCGATTTTTTCACGACCCTTTTGGTTTAGATGATATCCGTCCGTCAGGCAGTCGGTATCCTCCATTGTGATTGCACCATAGTAGTTGTCGATAAAGGATACGCCGTTTTTACGGCAGGCTTCGACTTCCCAGTTGAGGTAATCAACCATCGTGCCGTTGCCGAGATCGTCGCGGTCGATGTCGATGGTTTTGCCGTTTGCATCCGTGAAGGTGCCGTAGGGCTGGGAGAGCAGGTAAATGCGGATATGCGGGCACTGCTCCTGGAAAAGCTTGATTGTCGCGGTTAAAGCGCCGTAAACAGTTGTCAGGTTTTTATCATTTGCCTCGTCGTAAACCGTGCGGTCGTCTTTGTAGTCCTGCAGGTCGTAGAGGATTACGAGGTCGTCCACTTTGGAAAGGTCAACGCTCTTTAAGGTTTCAAGGGCCTGCGCGGCAGCTTCGGAATTCATCTGCGGGACGATGACGTCCATCAGGTCGAAATTCTGGTTGAGCAGGGCAGCAGCAACCCAGTAAAGGCTGACGCCATCCAGCGGATAGCTGTTGTCAAATTCCTGATTTTTCATGGAAATGGAGCTTCCGGGGAACGCGGCGTTTAAAATGGTGGCATTTGCGGATTTTTCCATCAGGGCAGCCAGACCGGTATCGGAGCGGTCATCGGACAGCAGGTCATTTCCAAGGGCGAGAACGGTGGTTACGCCGTCGTCTTCATGCCCTTCTAGCATTTCCGGATCGAGCGGCTGGAGATAATCCATAACCTCAACATCGAATTCTGTAGTCGTTTCATTTGGGTCATAATCGGACTGACGGCCGCGGTTCCAGAGAAACAGCCGGACAATCGTTGCAACGAGGATGATGGAAAAGACGATGACGAAAATTACATGTCCGGACGGACGGTTAGAGCTGGAAGAACGACGCCTTTTTTTTCGGCTTTTTGTATGGGAATGTGTATTGCTCTGGTGCTTTTTCGGGTAGGTATTTTCTGGAAAATAACTGTTTTCTTTCATGAAAAAGAATCTCCTTATTGTCAGGTCTGACCGGCATACGCCGATCGTTTCGATACATTCATCTTAGCATTCGGCCACACAACTGTCCAGACAGGGGTCAAAAGATTCAAAATAATTTAAGAATCTTAACAATATCCATATAAAGCATCTCGTGTTATACTAAAGCTTACATGAATATCGAAAGAACGAAAAGGGAGAAACGGTAGGATGGTTTTTTCATCATTATTATTTTTATGGCTCTTTTTGCCGGTGGTCGTTGCTGGATATTATATTGTTCCGTCAAAATGTAAAAATATCCTGCTGCTGATATCGAGTCTGCTTTTTTATGCCTGGGGCGAACCAGTCTATATTTTGCTGATGCTGTTTTCGATTTTTTTCAACTGGGGAACAGGGCTTTTGATCGACCGGTTTCGGAAAATTGACGGGATTTTGCTGGCAGTAAATGTTGTCGGAAATCTTGCGTTGCTCGGATTTTTCAAATACTATGATTTTTTAATTGGGTTGGTCAACAGCTGTTTCGGAACGACGTTTCCGGAAAAGAATATTCCGCTTCCGATTGGAATTTCATTTTTTACGTTTCAGATTTTGTCATATGTAATTGATCTGTACCGGGGAAGGTATCCTGTCCAAAAAAATATCCTCAATCTGGCGCTTTATATTTCCTTTTTTCCGCAGTTGATCGCAGGACCGATTGTGCGGTATGTGGATATTGACCGACAGCTGGAAAGCAGGACGCACAGCACCCAAAAGGCGATGGAGGGAATTCGACGTTTTTTGTATGGTCTGGGGAAAAAGGTGCTGATTGCAAATGTTCTCGGACAGTGCGTGGACAGCATTTATGCGATGGAGCTGTCAAAGGTAACCGGAACTTTTGCATGGCTGGCAGCAGGAATGTATATGCTTCAGATTTACTATGATTTTTCGGGGTATTCGGATATGGCGATTGGGCTCGGAAAGCTGTTTGGCTTTGATTTTCCGGAAAACTTTAATTATCCGTATCTGTCGAAATCTGTGCAGGAATTCTGGCGGCGCTGGCACATTTCCTTAGGAACATGGTTTCGGGAATATTTGTATTTTCCGCTTGGAGGGAGCAGAAAAGGTGCGGTACGGACATATATGAACCTGATGATCGTTTTTTTAGTGACAGGGCTGTGGCACGGCGCGGGAATGACGTTTGTGCTCTGGGGCGCGTATTATGGAGTCTTGCAGGTTATTGAGCGGATTGGCTTTAAGAGAATTCTGGACAGATATCCTGTAATGGGATGGGTCTATACGTTTCTGGCTGCGTTGTTTGGCTGGGTATTATTTCGGGCGGATACGCTTGCTCAGGCGGTCGGAATGATGGTCCGCATGATCTGTCCGTGGAAGTATTTACAGACGGATGTACTTTTACAAAATATTGTAGACCACAGAGCGTTTGTGATGTTGATTGTCGGGCTTTTGGGATGCGGTTTTATTCAGAAAATATGGCAGCGGATACCGGGAACGAAACACTGGAAGTATTCCATTGGAGAAGCGGTATGGTGTGCAATCCTTGGTGTGTTGAGTCTGGCGGCGCTGGCTGGAAATACCTATAATCCGTTTATTTATTTCAGGTTTTAAACAGGAAAGGAACACGGATGAAAAAGAAAGAGATTTTGTGGATTCTTATTTTTGCATTACTATTTGGAAGCCCGTTTGTCAGCTGGCTTTTTCTGAAAAATTCTGTAGATACGCAAAATTATGAAAACCGGGAAGTGACAGAAATGCCGAAAATTTCCCTGGAAGAATATGCGCAATTTCCGCAGCAGTATGAGACGTATTTTAACGATAATATTCCGTGGAGGAATCAGTTGATTTCGTTAAACAGCGGACTGGATTTGTTTGCATTTCGGGACTCCTCCAATGAAAATGTCCTGATTGGAAAAGATGGATGGTTGTTTTTTACAGGAGGGACAAATCCGGTGGAACAGTCGACAGGACAACGACTTTTATCGGAAGATGATCTTGAAAAAATTGCAGGACAGTTGACGCTTGTACAGCGCTGGGTACAGAGCAGGGGAGAGAAATTTATTTTCTTCCTTGCACCGAACAAAGAGACAATTTACCGGGAAAAGCTGCCGGAATCAGAAACAGTTGTTACGGATGAAACGGAGGCGTTTCAGCTGATAAATTATTTGAAAGAGCATACGGATATTTCGGTTGTCTGGCCGTATGAGGAGCTGATGGAAGCCAAAGCAGATAGTGGTATGTGGATTTACAGCAAACTGGATACGCACTGGGGAAATCCCGGAGCTTATATCGGTGCAAAAGCGCTGGCAGAGGAGTTGGGAGTGGAAATGCCGGAGCTTTCGGAAGTGTCTGCAGAGCTATCAGAGATTTCCCGTGGCGATCTTGCAAATATGTTAAATGTCAGCATTCCGAATGGGGATAGGGAATATCAGTTGAGCGGCTATGAAGTTGAGGATGGAAATCAGGGCGAATCGTATATGGAGTTTCATCAGAACAGCGGAAGCAGTCTGAAGCTTGCGATTCGGAGAGATTCTTTCGGGGCGAGACTGTCGAAGGTGTTGCAGCATGCGTTTCAGGATGTTTATGTCGCACAGGGAGAAACGGATCTGATTGATGTAGATGCAGATGTCTTTGTTTATGAACTGGTCGAGCGAAGTCTGGAAAATCCGGATCTGGGGCTGCCTTATTTGTCTGTATTGTCAAACACGGATGAAAACGGCAAAGCAGTTACCCTGAAAGCGGAGTGCGATCTGAATGGCTTTTATATATCGGCGTTCCGGCAGCCGGATGGAACGGATGACTGGCAGGGTGTTTTGATCGGCGAGACGATTTCGCAGGAAGGGACAACATTTGCGGTGCCAGACGGAGAAAACGGAAGACTGCAGATTTATATGTTCCTGGATGCAAACGGGGAAAAACCGGTTCATGAAATGACACTGGAATATTAGGAAATGCTTCCTAATCCGTGAGAAAGATGATATACTGGAGCAACAGCGAGTCAACATGCTTGCATGATTGACGAGCGGCGACAGTAGCCCATGAACGAAGTTTATGGGCGGATGGGCGAAAGCCGGTAACGAACGAACAGCCTGAGTAAGCAGGCAAAAAAGCACGTTAGCGCGGGTTCGTGAGTGCACTTTCGGCGACCAAAAAGGAATTTTTATATGAAAAAGAAACTGAATTTACGGGATTTTGCCATCCTGCAGCTTGTCGTGCTGATCTACACCAGCTCCACGGTCATCAGCAAAATCGCGGCGCAGTCCGCGGAGAGCGGAAAAGGATGGACATTTTTGCTGCTCTACGGAGCAGAAATCGGAGTGCTGGGCATCTACGCGCTTTGCTGGCAGCAGGTCATCAAACGGGTGGAACTGTCTGTGGCGTATACGAATCGGGCGATGGCGCTTTTGTGGTCACTTTTGTGGGCGGTATTACTGTTCGGGGAGCAGATTACGGTGAAAAAACTCATCGGCGTCGGACTGGTGCTTGCCGGGACGCTGATTATCAACGGAGGAAAGGAGCAGGAAAATCATGATTGATTATCATTACTTCTTTCTGATTGGATCCGTGCTTGTGGCGGCGGTTTCCCAGGTTTTATTAAAAAAAGGTGCCCTGCATCATTATGACAGCTGGATTCGGGAATATTTGAATCTGTGGGTGATCACGGGTTATATTTTGATGTTCGGCTCCGTGTTTTTAAGTATTATGGGACTTCGGGGCGTGGATTTTTTCAACGCCCCTGTCATTGATTCGCTGGGCTATGTATTGGTTCCGGTCTGCGGTGCGGTGTTTTTTCATGAAAAGCTGACTGCTCGCAAATTAGTGGGAATATGCTGCATAGTTCTGGGAATGGCTGTGTTCTACCTTTGAGGTCAGCTGCAGCCATTTTGCATAATCGTAGGAGCGGCGCATATCTGCAGTGCAGGCGGCAAGCTCCGCCGGATCACCCAGACGGTCGCGGAAGGCACGTCGGTCTGCCGGGGCGAGATTGACATATTTCAGATAGGAAATTTTGAGTTCATTTAAATGGCCGCGACAGGCGGGACAGTATTTTTTGTGCCCGTTCAGCATGTGGATTCGTTTACAGTGACGGCAATAATGGATGTACATCATAAGCGTAACTCCTTTCTTTTGGGTGACAAAAGTCTTTGTCCGGATAAACATATTGTGCCATTTAGACAAAAAATACACAACGAAAAAACGTTTACAATTTTCGACAGGAAAGCTGGCAGGAGGGAATCAGTGGAGGAACAGCATAAGAAGAAAAAAACGGGAAGTGCCAAAAAAGCGGCTCCCCATGGGATAAAAGATAGAAAGAGCGTATCAGAACAGAAAAAAAAGGCGCAGCGCGCAGAACGTATTCCCGAGCGGAAAAAGTCGAACTGGAACGATGGAGAATTTCTCGACGACTGGGACGAGGTATCCGGCAAAACAGCAGCGCACAGCAATAAGCGCCGCGTGAAAAAGCCTGCCGGAAAAAGCAGTCAGACCTTTCATGAAAAAAGCAGTCAGAACCGCACTGTAAAGCGCTCTGCGTCCGCATCGACCGCAGCATCCGGCAGAAACCGAAAACACCGGTCTGCCAGAAAAGAGCCGATGGCGGCGCTGGATATCGCGATTGCTCTGACGGGCGTGCTGGTTTTGGCGGCGGCAGCGTTTACGACATCGATGTATCTGGGACGAAACGAGCAGAATAAGCAGATGGAGGCGGTGGCTGCAGTCGGGAAAAATCTGGAAGCGATCGGGATGTCCGGGGAAGAGGTCCTGTCGGCGGTCGCTGTCGCAGCGCAGAACGTCTCGGAGGAGGTTTCTGAAGAAGAGACGACGGAGACGGAAACCGGATATGAGGAAAAGGATCTGGAAGCCAATGTCGACGTTATTTTAAAGCTGTCTTCGATGCAGAAGGATATGAAAATTAAATTCGCGGATAAAAACTCCGGTAAGCTGATAGGAAATCAACCCTTTACCGTAAAGCTGGAGGGCGCGTCGAGCCAGAACGCAAAGGATGACGACAAGGACGGCATAATATATTTAAAAGACTTAAAAGCAGGCGATTACGTCGTTACCGTGACCGGACCGGATGAAATCAGCGGCAGAAAAGCAGCCGGAATTTCCGGGCGAGTGACGGTAAAGGACAAGATTGAGTATAAAAAGGTCGACGTGACGGACGAGATCAAAAAGGAGTCGGAGATCAACGTGGCGAAAGAGGATACCGCGATTGCACCGGCAGTGGAATCGGTTCTGCAGGATACTGTGGAATGGGTTGCGTCCACCAAAACACCGGCAGGAAACGGACAGGAATATGAAGAGGTCGGCAAGTCCGATATCCCGGAGCCTGCCCAGGCAAGACTTCTGGAGCCGGAGATAAAATACGCATATTTTGCAAAGGAAACGCAGATCGCCGTTTTCGATCAGCCCAGGGAGGAATCCCCTGCAGAGGGCGAGAACACGCCGCCTTCGGAGAGTGAATCTTCCTCCGAGAGCGAAAGCACAAAGCCGTCCGAGAGTGAAGGTACAAAGCCTTCGGAGAGCGAATCGGAATCCGGAAGCAGCAAGCCGACGGAAAGCGAGAGCACGAAGCCGTCCGAGAGTGAAAGTACAAAGCCTTCGGAAAGCGAATCTGCAACCGAAAGCAGCACTGCAGCGACAGAGCCGACGAAAACGCCGGAAACCAAGCCGGAGGAGATAAAGGTCAAGAAGATCACGATCTCAGGCTCTGCAACGGTTGAGGTTGGACAGACTGTTTCCCTTTCTGTAACGGTATCGCCGGACAATGCAGCGAACAAGTCCGTTCGCTGGGAAATCGTTTCCGGAAAAGAGTTTGTCTCGGTGGATGATAAGGGAACGGTAAAAGGCGTAAAAGCCGGAGAAGCGAAGATCAAAGCGGTCGCGCAGGACGGCAGCAACGTAGAGAGCGGAATCAGCACCGTGAAGGTGACGGAGAAAAAGATAAACCGCGGCGATACAAAGACCTTATTGAAAGATAAAAACGGCAACCAGCTGTACTGCAAGGACGGGGATACCTACCGTGAGGCAACGACGGCGGATTATTATACGAAAGACAAATTTTACCGCAAAAAAGCGAATGTGGAATATCGGTATACCGGGTGGCAGACGATCGACGGAAAACGCTTTTTCTATGACAAAAACGGGACCGCCGTTACCGGCGAACAGGTGATCCAGGGCGTGAAATACACGTTCAATGGGGACGGCAGCTTAAATACGGGAACTGTGATGGGAATTGACATTTCCAAACACAACGGCAATATCGACTGGAACGCAGTCAAAAATTCCGGTGTGCAGTATGTCATCCTGCGCTGCGGCTATCGCGGCTCGGCTTCGGGCGTGCTGGTCGAGGATCAGAAGTTTAAGAGCAATATTCAGGGCGCGACGGCGGCAGGTCTGAAGGTCGGTATTTATTTCTTCAGCCAGGCGGTGAATGAAGTGGAAGCGGTCGAAGAGGCCTCCATGACGCTTTCCCTGATTAAAAAATACAGAATCACGTATCCTGTCTATATTGACGTGGAGAGCGCGAATGGGCGCGCAGACGGAATTTCCAAAGCGGCGCGAACGTCTGTCATCAACGCATTCTGCCAGACGATCCGTAACAGCGGCTACACGCCGGGACTGTATGCGAACAAAAACTGGCTGACGGAAAAGATCAATACAGGTGCCCTTGGCGGCTGCAAGATCTGGCTGGCGCAGTATGTCGCCGCACCGACCTATGGAGGACGTTATGAGATGTGGCAGTATTCGTCGAGAGGGTCGATTGCAGGAATCAAAGGAAATGTTGACTTAAACGTAAGCTATATGGCTTACTGATATTGTGACAAAATTTGATACGGACAGGGCGCTGCAGTCTGCAGGATATCCGCAAGCTGCAGCGTGCTTTGCCGGGAATGGCGGCAATGCCGTATTTTCCTGTTGGAAAAACACGGAAAATATGGTACACTGGAAAAAAATCAGGATTATGGGGTTTTGCGTCCTTTTGCGCAGAATCGAAAAGGAGAAGAGGCATGAGAACCTATCTTGTTACCGGAGGAGCGGGTTTTATCGGTTCCAATTACATTCACTATATGTTCCGCAAGTATGATAACGAAATCCGCATCATCAATGTGGATGCGCTGACCTATGCGGGCAATCTCGAGAACTTAAAGGACGTTGAAAACCGCGATAACTATACCTTTGTGAAAGCAAATATCTGCGATAAAGAAGCGATTGCAAAGATTTTTGCAGAAAACGATATTGACCGTGTAGTGCATTTTGCAGCGGAAAGTCATGTAGACAGAAGCATCAAAAATCCCGAAGTATTCGTACAGACCAACGTGCTGGGTACTGCCGTGATGTTAAATTGCGCAAAGAACGCGTGGGAGCTTCCGGACGGCACCTTTAAGCCGGGCAAGAAATTCCTGCATGTTTCGACGGATGAAGTATACGGCTCTTTGAGCGAAGACGGCGGCTATTTCTATGAGACAACCCCCTATGCGCCCCACAGCCCGTATTCTGCCAGCAAGGCAGGATCTGATATGCTTGTAAAAGCGTATATGGATACCTATCATTTCCCTGCAAATATCACAAACTGCTCTAATAACTATGGCCCTTACCAGTTCCCGGAAAAGCTGATTCCGCTGATCATCAACAATGCGCTGCACGGCAAGAAGCTTCCGGTATACGGCGACGGCAAGAATGTCCGCGACTGGCTGTATGTCGAAGACCACGCAAAGGCAATCGATATGGTGCAGGAGCAGGGCAGACTGTTCGAAACCTACAATGTAGGCGGTCATAACGAAAAACAGAACATTCAGATCATCGAAATCATTATCGAGACCCTGCAGGAGATGCTTGCAGACGACGACCCGCGCAAGGCGCTTGTCAGCAAGGATCTGATTACCTATGTAGCAGACCGCAAGGGACACGACAGAAGATACGCGATCGCTCCCGACAAGATCAAGGAAGAGATTGGCTGGTATCCGGAGACGATGTTCAAAGAAGGCATCAAAAAGACCATTGCATGGTACTTCGAGCATGAAGACTGGATGGAGCGCGTAACCAGCGGCGACTACCAGAAATATTATAACGAAATGTACAAAGCCTGAGAAATTTCCGGACTGCCGGGAGGAAAATGCCGGACAGTCCGAAGAAAACAGGGCTTTGCATACCAGAATGGGGACGGCGCGCGACACCGTTCCCCTTTTGGCGCATCTGGACAGGAGCTCACGGCAGTAGAACAGTGCTGCCGGGCAGTAGAACAGTGCTGCCGGAGCGATCCTGTAAAGCAAAATGTTTTTCATACAGGCGAATGAACGCATAGGAATGGAGGAATCTATGAAAGGTATCATTCTTGCAGGCGGCTCCGGAACCCGCCTTTATCCGCTGACCAAGGCGGTATCCAAACAGATTATGCCGGTTTACGACAAACCGATGATTTATTATCCGCTCTCCACACTGATGCTGGCGGGCATCCGGGAGATTCTGATTATTTCCACGCCCAGGGATCTGCCTGCTTTTAAAGAACTGTTCGGTACAGGCGAGCAGCTGGGACTTTCGATGTCCTATGCGGTTCAGGAGACGCCCCGCGGACTGGCAGACGCATTTTTGATCGGCGCGGATTTCATCGGAAACGACAGCGTTGCCCTTGTCCTGGGCGACAATATTTTCTATGGACAGAGCTTTTCCAGAGTGCTGCGTCAGGCAGCGGAGCGGGAAAAGGGTGCGACGATTTTCGGCTATTTTGTCCGCGATCCCAGAGAATACGGCGTGGTGGAATTCGATGAAAACGGCAAAGCGCTTTCCATCGAGGAAAAGCCGGAGCATCCCAAGAGCAACTACGCAGTTCCCGGACTGTATTTTTATGATAACGACGTTGTGGAAATCGCCCGCAACGTAAAGCCGTCTGCAAGAGGCGAGATCGAAATCACTTCGATCAACAACGAATATCTGCGCAGAGGGACGCTGATGGTGGAGACGCTGGGCAGAGGATTTGCATGGCTCGATACCGGCAACCACGATGCACTGCTGGATGCGGCAGATTTCGTCGCAGCGGTACAGAAGCGTCAGGGCATGTACATTTCCTGCATTGAGGAAATCGCGTTCCGCAGAGGTTTTATCGATAAACAGCAGCTCTTAAAGCTTGCGGAGCCGCTGATGAAGACCAACTATGGAAAATATCTCGTAGAGGTCGCAAACGGACTTTAAAAACGGAACAGGAGAATAGAAAAATGGGAAAAATTTCAGTAGAAACATGTCATATCGAAGGTCTTAAGGTGATCACTCCCCAGGTGTTCGGCGACGCCCGCGGTTACTTCATGGAGACTTATAACTACAACGATTACAAGGAAGCCGGCATCGATCAGGTTTTCGTACAGGACAACCAGTCCGCATCCAAAAAAGGCGTTCTGCGGGGGCTTCATTTCCAGATCAATTACCCCCAGGACAAACTGGTGAGAGCAATTCGCGGCGAAGTGTTTGACGTTGCGGTTGACTTACGTCCCGGCTCCAAAACCTATGGTCAGTGGTACGGTGTGCTGCTTTCCGAAGAGAACAAAAAGCAGTTCTTTATCCCCAAGAATTTCGCACACGGCTTTGTAGTGCTGTCGGATTATGCGGAATTTGCCTATAAGTGCACCGACTTCTATCATCCCAACGACGAAGGCGGTCTGGCATGGAACGATCCCCAGATCGGCGTAGAATGGCCGATTCCGGAAGGAATGGAACTGACCTTGTCTGACAAAGATAAAAAGTGGGGCTCTTTTGCCGAATTTACAGAAAGCAGAAATAAATGAAGAGACTGAATAAAAAAACAGGAATCGCCATATTCACTGCGGTGATGGCGATTCTTGCCGTTATTATCCTTGTTTATCATAATCCCCTTGCCAATCCGCAGGATGAGCTGCTGAAAAAAGTGATTGCCTGCGTGCTGATCGTGGCGGCGGTCATTGCCTTTATCCGGTTATACGATAAGATCACGGTGCTGCCGGTAGAATTATACCAGAACCGCAGGCTGATCTGGAAACTGGCAAAGAGCGATTTCAAAAAGCGCTACGCGGGCTCTTATATGGGAGCGTTCTGGGCGATGGTGCAGCCGGTCATCACAGTTGCAATGTACTGGGTTGTTTTCGTGATTATTTTCCCGAACCGGACTGGTTATGCCTCCGGAGGCGTAGAAGGTGTTCCGTATATCCTGTTTCTGACAGCGGGACTGGTGCCCTGGTTTTATTTTTCCGAAGCCCTGACCAGCGCAATGGTATCGCTGCTGGAATATAATTACCTGGTAAAAAAAGTCGTATTCAAAATCAGTATCCTGCCGATTATCAAGATTATTGCAGCGACATTTATTCATGCGTTTTTCGTGCTGGTTTTACTGATCGTGGCAGCATTGAACGGCTATTATCCGAGCCTGTATACACTGCAGGTATTTTATTACAGCTTCTGCATGTTCGTTTTTGTACTGGCACTCAGTTATACGACCTGCTCGGTTGTCATTTTTTTCAGGGATCTGCAGTCCATTGTCAATATCTTTCTGCAGGTCGGTATGTGGGCAACTCCGGTGCTGTGGAATATCAATGATTTTCCGATGAAGCTTCAGATGATCGTGAAAATCAATCCGCTTGTATACATTGTGGAGGGCTACAGAAGCGCTGTATACGGAAAACAGTGGTTCTGGGAAGACTTTTACTCCACGGTTTATTTCTGGATTATCACGGTGGTGCTGTTTGGCATTGGCGCACTGATTTTCAAGAAACTCAAGATTCATTTTGCGGATATCATGTAAAGGAAAACTGGTTATGGAACAAAAAGAACTGGCAATTCATGTGGACAGGGTGAGCAAAGTATACAAGCTGTACCGCAGAAACCGGGACCGTCTGATCGAATCCCTGGGACTGACAAAAAAGAAACTTTCCACGCCGCATTACGCATTAAAGGATGTCAGTCTGGACATTTATAAAGGAGAGACTGTCGGCATTATTGGCACGAACGGCTCCGGCAAATCGACGATTTTAAAGATTATCACCGGCGTATTACATGAGACGAGCGGCACTGTGCAGGTAAACGGCAGAATTTCCGCCTTGCTGGAGCTGGGCGCAGGCTTTAACATGGAATACAACGGCATCGAAAATATTTATCTGAATGGAACGATGATCGGTTTTTCTGAAAAAGAAATTGATGAAAAGCTACAGGATATCCTGGATTTTGCGGATATCGGGGACTATGTGTACCAGCCGGTAAAGACCTATTCCAGCGGTATGTTTGTCCGACTGGCATTTGCAGTTGCCATCAATATCGACCCGGAAATCCTGATCGTCGATGAGGCGCTTTCGGTTGGCGACGTATTTTTCCAGGCAAAATGCTATCGAAAATTCGAGGAATTCAAGAAAAAAGGCAAGACGATCCTGTTCGTCAGCCACGATCTGAGCGCGATCAGCAAATACTGCGACCGTGCGATTCTGTTAAATCAGGGAGTAAAGCTCGGAGAAGGCTCGCCCAAAGACATGATCGACGCCTACAAGCAGGTGCTGGTGGGACAGTACGAAACGCCTAAGGCTGGCGTGGATGTACCTGACCTGACGGCGGACGGGGATGTTCGGGCGGCGCTTGACAAACAGAAAAAGAAGCAGGAAGCGGCGCGCATGGGCGTCAACCCGGAGACACTGGAATACGGCACGAAGCAGGCGGAAATTGTTTCGTATTACATTACGGACAAAAACGACGTGCAGACGACCGCAATTTTAAAGGGCGACGAATTCACGATGCATATGAAGGTGAAAATCGGTCAGGATCTTCCGGCACCGATCTTTGCTTTTTCCATCAAAAACATCAAGGGCGTGGAGATCACGGGAACGAACACGATGTTTGAAAAGACGTTTCTGGAGAGCGTAAAGGTAGGTCAGGTGCTGGAAATTACATTCCGCCAGAAGATGCGCCTGCAGGGCGGTGACTATCTCATATCCCTGGGTGTGACAGGGTATGAAAAAGATACGTTTAAAGTGTATCATCGTCTTTATGACGTGCTGAATATTACGGTCGTGTCCGACAAGGATACAGTGGGCTATTTTGATATGGAATCTCAGGTTGAGGTGAAGGAGATTTAACGTATGCAGACAGGCAGGACAGAGAAGATCGGGAATGTTGTGCTGGATTATTCCCATTATCCGGAACAGGATTTTTACTGCGACGGAGCGTCGGAGGATGCACTTTTGGAGCTGGTAAAAACAATCCCGCCCCAGGAATATCCCCAGGAAATCTATAAAGCGGCGAGCTGGGAGGTGCTTTACCACCTTTCCGACCTGCGGGAAAATATCGTCGGATGGCTGCCTGTTGACAAAAGCATGAAGGTGCTGGAAATCGGTTCCGGCTGCGGCGCGATTACGGGAAGCCTTGCACAGAAGGCAGGCAGCGTAACCTGCGTCGACCTTTCGAAAAAACGCAGCTTGATCAACGCTTACCGCCATCAGGACTGTGACAACGTGACGATCCATGTGGGCAACTTTTCGGACATCGAGCCGGATCTGCCGACGGATTATGATTTTGTCTGTCTGATCGGCGTGTTCGAATACGGGCAGAGCTATATCGGCGGAAAAACCCCCTTTCACGATTTCTACCGGATTATCAAAAAACATGTGAAATCCGATGGACATATCGTGATTGCGATAGAGAATAAGCTTGGTTTAAAATATTGGGCGGGGTGCCGGGAAGACCACGTCGGCACGTTTTTTTCAGGCCTGGAGGATTACCCCCAGGGCGGTGCGGCTCGCACCTTTTCCCGGAGCGGTCTGGAAAAAATCCTGAAAGAATGCGGTGAGACGGAATATCATTTCTACTACCCTTATCCGGATTATAAATTTATGACGACGCTGTACTCCGACCGGTATCTGCCGAAAGTCGGAGAACTATCTAATAACATACGGAATTTCGACCGCGACCGGATGCTGCTGTTCGATGAAAAAAAGGTGTTCGACATGCTCATCCGCGAGGGACTGTTTGGACAGTACAGCAATTCGTTCCTCGTGATGACAGGACCCATGACGGATATTGTATACAGCCGTTTTTCCAACGACAGGGCGGAGCATCTGAGCATCCGCACGGATATTCTGGAAAAGGACGGAAAACACACTGTCCGGAAATATCCGGCAACCTCAGCTGCTGCGGCACATATTGAAGCCCTGGCAGAAAATGAATGCGTCTTCACAGAACGGTTTAAAGGCAGCACCCTCTCAGTCAACCGTCTGGAGCTGAAACGGAATCCGGATGGATTGCCCTTTGCGGAAATCGAATATCTCGAAAATAGCCGGACATTGGAAGAGCTGCTGGATGAGTGCTTACAGAACAATGACGAAGCCGGTTTTGATAAGCTGTTTGACCGTTACTGCAAAATCGCAGCGTGGAAAGCGGAGGGGACGAAGCAGGATTATGACCTGACCTTCCCGAATATCTGCGTACAGGGTGATATCTGGACGATGATCGATTACGAGTGGACGACAGACAAGCTGACGCCGCAGCAGATCATCAGCCGGGCATTGAACTGCTATGGTCAGGAGGATCCGGTTCGGATGGAGCATCCGATTGTGAAAAAGCATCTGGAAGCCCTCGGTATCGGCAAAGAGCAGATGCGGGAGCTTTCGGAAAAAGAGCTGGCGTTCCAGCACTTTGTCCTGCAGGAAAAGGACGGGCGGAGCCGGACGGCTCTTGGGCAGCTTCGGCATCTGATCGGCAACCGTGCTGTGCCGTATCAGGAATTTTTCGCCCGGGCGGACCGCAAAAAGGTGCAGGTATTTGAAGACTTCGGCGCAGGATATACACCGGAGCATTCTTATTATCAATATGATGCATATGAGGCGGACGATCTGATCAACGCCAGGATCATCTGCAAAGCAGGTACAAAAGCGATTCGCTTAGATCCTGCGGAGCTGCCGTGTCTGGTACAGATTCATGGAATCGAATGGCGCGGAAAAGCGCTGACGCGAGCACAGCTGGATCAGTGCCTGTCGACGAACGGACAGGTGCTTGCAGATACCCCGGACCATGTTCCGACGGTACTGTTTGAAACAGGAGATCCGAACATCAGCGTTCGGCTGGATTGTCTGGACAGCGAGGCGACGGATGGCGAAGCACTGATCATCCGGGCACAGATCGCATGGCTGTCGGCGGAAATGCTGCAGGATATTCAGGCGCGCCTGGCGGCAGCGGCAAGGAGGAAAGGTTTTTGGTTTCAAAGATAAAAGAAGCAATTCAGGATAATCTGGTAAAGAGAAGATACCGCTGGTATCAGGAGCAGATTCAGAAACAGACCCTCACCTATGACGAGTGGATTCGGGAAAAGGAAGCCCAGGAGGACGAGGCACTGCGCGCAGGGCACAGGGCAGAGCACGCAGAGGTGATCTCCTACGATGAGTGCCGTGCGGATTTTGATGTGCGACGGTATGGAAATGGCGCAACGCCGGCGGACGTCCTGATTTTCCACGCGCCGGACGCAAGCCCGGACACGAGAGGTATTTCACATGTGCTCAGCTGGTTTGAAGCCCATCCCGAAACGGTGATCGCCTACGCGGACGAGGATGAAATCGACGAAGCCGGTAAGCGCAAAAATCCCTGGCTGAAGCCGGACTGGTCGCCGGATACACTGATGTCCTGCTTTTATTTCGGCGGATTCTTTGCGGTGCGCAGACAGGCGATGGAGAACTGTCCGTGGCTGGCAGATGAGAACCCACTGCGCAACCTTTATGACCTGGTGCTGCGCCTGACGGAAATCGAGAATGGAACTGCGCATATCGACAGCGTGCTGTTTCATCATGAAAAAATCGAAGTCTGGGGTATGGAAGAGACGTATGATGATCTGAAAAAGGCGGCATATGTAAGAAGAGGCTGGCCTCTTACGCCCTCCGGGAAGGTTTCGATCATCATCCCGACCAAGGATCATCCCCATATTTTATCGAATTGCATTCATTCTGTCCTGGAAAGTGGAAACTACCGGGATTTTGAGATCATCGTTGTGGATAACGGAAGCAATGAACAAAACCGTGCAAGAATTGAACGGATGCGCGACATGTTGAACGAGGATTTCCGGTTCGTTTATCACTATGAACCGATGGAGTTCAATTTTTCCAAAATGTGCAACCTTGGCGTGTCCCTGGCGACCGGCGATTACATCCTGTTATTGAATGACGATATCGAAATTACGCAGGACAACTGGCTGGAAAAGCTGATGGAAAAGGCGGTTCTGCCGCACGTCGGCGCGGTGGGCGCAAAGCTGATCTATCCGGGCACGGAGATCATTCAGCACGCGGGCATCACCAACATTCATCTGGGACCTGCACACAAGCTGCAGTTCCGCTCCGATGCGCTGGAATTTTATTTCGGGCGCAACCGCATGGCGATGGATGTACTGGGTGTAACCGGAGCCTGCCTGCTGGTGAAAAAAAGCATTTACGATCAGGCGCAAGGACTGTCCGAGAACCTGCGTGTCGCGTTCAACGACGTGGAATTCTGCTATCATGTATATGAAATGGGCTATTACAACGTGGTACGCAACGACGTGACGCTGACGCATCATGAATCCTTAAGCCGCGGTGCGGACGACAGCACGGAAAAGCTGCGCCGCCTGCATCAGGAACTGAATTTGCTCTATGAACTGCACCCGTCCCTATACGGAACCGATCCGTTCTATCACAGATATCTGGTAAAGGATGTGCTGGATGCGGAATTTTATACGGGCTGCCGTTATGATTTTGACAAAAGAGTGGAAAAAGTTTCCCCTGAGAAGATCGAGGGTGTTCTGGAACCGCAGTGGCATAATGAGGTGCTGCGCATCGGTGTGGAGTTCGCCGGGGACATGGGACGCTGGCAAAGGGGCGCTGCAGGAGCAGGAACTGGCGACTGGATGATCCAGGGCTGGACGTGGGCACTGCAGGTTGACAACTGTCGGTACGATTTTTCCCTGCTCTTAAAGAAGGTGGAGACCGGCTATATTGCGCCCGGCTCCAGTACGGAAGCGATTCCTGAGGATCGGGGCGAGGTCTGGAGGATTCCCTGTACGAGGCAGTTCCGCCCGGATATCGACGAAAATCTGCACGGAATTGTCCATACCGAGCTGCCGGGCGTGTGCGTGACCTTCGATCGGGACAGCCTGCCGGAGGGAGACTACCTGATCGGCTTTTTGTGGGAAGATACCTGCTCGCGGCAGAAGCTTTACCGCTTCAGTCCGGAAATGCTTACAGTGAGGAAATAATAAAATCATGGAAGAAAAAAAGGACTATCAGGACGCTTACGAGAAAGAACATTATAAAGCCGTTTATCTGGCAAACCGGGTCGCTGAGCTGGAGGATCAGGTGGACGATCTGCAGTTCAAATTGAACCGCATCAAAAACAATCCGATCTGGAAAGCGTCCGGCCCTGCCAGAAAGTGCATGCATTTTGTGATCCGCCAGAAGGACCGTTTGAAAAATTGCGGCAGCCTGTCGGGCGTGATTGCAAAGGTGCGCTATAAATCCTGGGAAAAGAAGGCGATGACCCATTACGGCACCCAGAGCTTCCCGTCCGCAGAGGAAAGACAGAAGCAGGAGGCGGCTGTCTTTGAACGGATGCCCAAGATCAGTATTCTTGTTCCGTTGTGGAACACGCCGGAAAGCTTTTTAACCGAGATGATCGGCTCCGTCCAGTGGCAGACCTACAAAAACTGGGAGCTGTGTCTGGCGGACGGTTCGGACGATGCACACGCCTATGTCGGCGAATACTGCAAAAGGCTGGCGGCGCAGGATTCGAGAATCGTTTATCAGAAGCTTGCCAAAAACGAGGGCATTTCGGGCAACACGAACGAATGCTATAAGCTTGCATCCGGCGAGTTTATCGGGCTGTTTGACCACGACGATATTCTGCATCCCTGCGCACTTTACGAGTATGTAAAGGCGATCAACGAAAAGGATGCGGACTTTATTTACTGCGATGAGGCGACGTTTAAGAGCCCGGACATCAACAAGATGATCACGATGCACTTCAAGCCGGATTATGCGATCGACAACCTGCGCGCGAACAACTATATTTGTCATTTCAGCGTATTTTCCAGAGAGCTGTTGGATGGCACGGAGCTGTTTCGGACAAAATTTGACGGCAGCCAGGATCATGACATGATTCTGCGCCTGACGGACAATGCGAAGCATATCGTCCATGTGCCGAAGCTTCTGTATTATTGGCGCTCCCATGCAGGCAGTGTTGCGGGCAATATCGAGGCAAAGCCTTACGTGGTCGAAGCAGCGAGAGGCGCGGTTGCGGATCATTTGCGCAGACACGGCTTCAAAAACTTTACAATTACGAGCACTCGCGCGTTTGAGACGATTTTTAAAATCAGTTATGAAATTATCGGGGAACCGAAGATTTCTATCATTATTCCGAATAAGGATCATGTGGAAGACCTGCGCCGCTGTATCAGCTCCATTGTGGAAAAATCGACCTGGGAAAATTACGAGATCATTGTAGTGGAGAACAACAGCGAGACGAAGGAGATTTTTTCCTACTATGACGAGCTGCAGAATAATCCGCAGATCCGCGTGGTGACCTTCGAGGGTAAATTTAATTATTCGAAAATCAACAATTTCGGCGTCTCTCTTGCGACCGGAGACTATGTGCTGTTGTTAAACAATGATACGCAGGTAATTACGATCAACTGGATGGAAGAGCTTCTGATGTATGCGCAGCGCCCGGACGTCGGCGCAGTCGGCGGAAAGCTTTACTATGGGGATAAAGCGATCCAGCATGCGGGCGTCGTGATCGGGCTTGGCGCGCATCGGACGGCAGGACATGTGCATTACCGCCAGAAGCGGGAAAATTTAGGATACATGGGACGTCTGTGCTATGCGCAGGACATGACGGCAGTAACCGGAGCATGTCTTTTGGTGAAAAAATCGCTCTATGAGCAGGTCGGCGGTCTGGACGAGAGCTTTGAAATTTCATTAAACGATGTGGACTTCTGTTTGAAGCTGCGCAAGGCTGGTTATCTGAACGTCTTTACGCCCTTTGCCGAGCTGTATCATTTCGAATCGATTTCGAGAGGATTAGACGATCAGGGAGAAAAAGCAAAACGGTATAACGAAGAGTCCGAACGCTTCCGCAACAAATGGAAAGCCGAGCTGGAAGCCGGAGATCCTTATTTCAACCCGAATTTTTCGTTAGATAAATCTGACTTTTCTTTACGGGTCTGAAAAAATAGTGTATACTGACTTAAAGAAGATGCACTGCAGCCAAGGAATGACTGACAGGCAGGGACGTAAGAGACGGCAGGCATCAGAAAAGATGGAGGTAGCAAAAGCGATGAATTACATGGATCAGTACAAATTCTGGCTGGAGGATTCCTACTTTGATGAAGGAACCAAGGAAGAGCTCCGTAAAATTGCAGATAATCAGGCGGAGATTGAAGATCGTTTTTACAAGGATCTGGCGTTTGGTACCGGCGGTCTGCGCGGTGTGATCGGAGCCGGAACCAACCGGATGAATATTTATACTGTCAGAAAAGCAACACAGGGTCTGGCAAACTACATTTTAAAGCAGGGCGGCGCTGAAAAGGGCGTTGCAATTGCATACGACAGCCGTTATTATTCTCCTGAATTTGCAGATGAGGCTGCACTGTGCATGGCTGCAAACGGCATTAAGGCGTATGTATTCGATGAACTCCGTCCGACACCTGAGCTGTCCTTTGCACTGCGTACCTTAGGCTGTATTTCCGGTATCGTTGTAACGGCGAGCCACAATCCTCCGGAATACAACGGCTACAAGGTTTACTGGGAGGACGGTGCACAGGTAACTGCCCCCAAGGATCATGAGATCATCGACGAGGTAGAGCATGTAACCGATTTCCATACGGTAAAAACCATGTCCAAGGACGATGCCATCGAAGCCGGTCTGTATCAGTACATCGGCGAAGAAATCGACGTTGCCTACATGGAAGAGTTAAAGAAACAGATCATTCATCCCGAAATCATCAAAGAAGTAGCGGATGAACTGAAAATCGTGTACACACCGTTCCATGGTACCGGCAACAAGCCCGTCAGAAGAATTCTGGCTGAGCTGGGCTTCAAGCACGTTTATGTTGTTCCCGAACAGGAACGTCCCGATCCTGCATTTACGACGCTGGATTACCCGAACCCTGAAGATCCCAAGGCATTTACCCTGGCATTAAAGCTTGCAAAGAAGGTGGACGCAGACATCGTTCTGGCTACTGACCCGGATGCAGACCGTCTCGGCATTTATGCAAAGGATTCCAAGACCGGCGAGTACATGCCCTTCACCGGCAACATGTCCGGCATGCTGATTGCAGAGTACATCCTGCGCGAGCGCACCGCTACCAACCGGATGCCGGTTGATCCTGTTATGGTATCCACCATTGTTACGACCAACATGGCAGCTGCGATTGCAGCAGATTATAACGTAGAATTAAGAGAAGTCCTGACCGGCTTTAAGTATATCGGCGAGCAGATCAAATGGATGGAGCAGGCTGGGAAAGGCCACTATGTATTCGGTCTGGAAGAGTCCTACGGCTGTCTGGCAGGCACCCATGCAAGAGATAAGGATGCGATTGTTGCAGTAATGTGTCTGTGCGAGACCGCTGCATGGTGCAAGAAGCACGGCATGACCTGCTGGGATCAGATGCTTGCACTGTATGAGAAATATGGCTACTACAAAGAAACCCAGTATGCCATCACCCTGAAGGGAATCGACGGCGCAGCCCAGATCTCCGCAATGATGGATAAGCTTCGCAGCAATCCTCCGAAGAATTTCGGCGACCTGCAGGTTGTAGAGATGCGCGACTACGATAAGGATCAGGTTAAAGATATGGCAACCGGCGCGGTTCGCCCGACCGGACTTCCCAAGTCCAACGTTCTGTACTTTGAACTGACCAACAATTCCTGGTGCTGTGCACGTCCGTCCGGAACCGAGCCTAAGATTAAATTCTATATGGGCGTAAAGGGAACCAGTCTGGAAGATGCACAGGCAAAGGTTGACAAGCTGACCGCTGACCTGAAGGCAATTCTGTAAAAGAAAAAGCCGCAGCACCAGCAGCGTATTTTGCAGCAAAAATGCAGCATGCGCTCTGGCACAGGGGTTATATCACGAATCAAAAGGACACGGCGCGTGCCCGGTGTCGGAGTTTTCCGGCGCTTGGGCACGCGCAGGCGTCTGTAGCAGGAAAAGGAGTTCGACGGATGTCTGTTTTTTCCCTATCCAATCTGAAAAAAACCTGGTATTATCTGCAGAAAAACGGAATCAGAAATGCCGTGTGGGCGGTGTTGGAGCGGATTGGGCAGGAACAGGAGGTCTATACCTGGCAGGAGCCGGATGAAAAGACACTTTCGTTCCAACGGGAGCATTCTGCTTCCTTGCGCATCAGTATCGTCGTTCCGGCATACCGGACGAAAAAAGAGCATCTTGAAGCGATGCTTAACAGCGTATCGAAGCAGTCGTACCCGCACTGGGAGCTGATTGTAGCGGATGCGGGCGGCACGGCAGAGTCTGTACAGGCCTGGGCAAAAAAGAACGGAATCTGCCTGCGGGAAGCGGCAGATGCATCAAATCTTGCAGAATGGAAGGATCAGAGCATCGTGCTCTGCACCCTTTCCGAAAACAAAGGAATTTCCGCCAATACGAACGCAGGAATTGAATTTGCGGCGGGAGACGCGGTCGGTCTGCTGGATCACGACGATCTGCTGACTGCGAATGCGCTCTGGGAGATGGCGGATTGTCTGGAAAAAGAAAAAAAGCGCGGAAAACAAAAGCTTGTGCTGTTTTCCGATGAAGATAAATGTGACGGAGCGGCGAGCCGCTTCTATGAGCCGAATTTCAAGCCGGATTTTGACGGGGAATTGCTTTTGACCAACAATTATATCTGTCATTTTACGGTGATCGAAACGGCATTTTTGAAAGAATTAAAGCTGCGCAGCGGATTTGACGGGGCGCAGGATTACGATCTGATGCTGCGGGCGTATGCGGCAGGCGGACAGTTTGTGCATGTGCCGAAGGTGCTGTACCACTGGCGCTGCCATGAAGCGTCTACGGCGTCGAACCCGCAGAGCAAGCGCTACGCTTACGAGGCGGGGCAGCGTGCGCTGGAAGATTATTGTCTTCGAAAAGGCTGGAAGGCGACAGTGAGCGGGCTGAAGCATCTTGGCTTTTATCGGGAAGACTATGAAGACAGTGTATTTTGCCAGCGCCCGGAAATCGGGATTTGGGCAAAGCCTCTGCCGGGCGGCAGGGATGTTTTTGGCATCCGGCATCCGAAAGGCTTCCTGGTGAGCGGATTGTATGAAAACGACGGTTCGATGCGGTATGCAGGGCTTCGGAAAGGATATTCCGGACCGATGCACCGTGCAGCGCTGCAGCAGAGCGCACCGGCAGCAGACCTGCGCAGCATGGAGGTTTGCAGCGCATTAAAGGAGAGTTACGCGCAGACGATAGCGGAATTAAAAGAAGCCTGCCAGGGGCTTCCGACGGCAGCGCAGGAAACAAAGATCCTTCAAAAGAGTATGGAATTTTGTAAAGAAGCGACAGCGGCAGGGTATGGGATTTTATGGGATCCGCAGGCGTAAGCCGCAGATAGAGCGCACCGCGGCAGGCGGCTTTGTTGCTGCGTAGGCAGGCGATCCGCGCTCTGAGGCTCTCCCTCGCGCGGACGCCAAACACAGGAAACATGAGGAGCAAAATCGGTGGATGAAGACGACCGTGGTAATACCGAACTATAACGGAAAACATTTTCTGCAGGACTGTCTGGACAGCCTGCTTCAGAGCACAGTGGAAATCGCCGTGATCGTTGTGGATAACGGGTCGACGGATGGAAGTGTTTCGTGGATACAGGAGCATTTTCCGCAGGTGAAGCTGATCTGTTTTTCGGAAAATAAGGGTTTTTGTACGGCAGTCAATACCGGAATTGAAGCTGCTGCTACACCGTATGTTTTTCTTTTAAATAACGATACAAAAACTGATCGCTTCTGTCTGGAACGTCTGGAAAGGGCAATGGAAGCGGATGAGAAGATTTTTTCAGTCGGGGCGAAGATGCTTTCGATGAAGGAACCGGAGCTTGTCGATACGGCGGGGGATCTGTACTCGGCATTTGGCTGGGCGTATGCGATTGGCAAAGGAAGGCCTTCTTCCAATTACACAGCGCCAAAGCGCGTTTTTTCCAATTGTGCAGGGGCGGCGCTCTACCGCAAGGCACATTTGGAGCAGATCGGAGGGTTTGACGAGCTTCATTTTGCATACCTGGAAGATGTGGATATCGGATACCGGGCGCAGATTTTCGGGCTGAAAAATGTCACAGAGCCGGCTGCAGTCGTCTATCACGCGGGGAGCGGTTCTACCGGTTCGCGGTACAATGCGTTTAAAGTGACGCATTCTTCGAGAAACAATATTTATCTGATCTATAAAAATATGCCGTTGCTGCAGCTGATCCTGAATCTGCCTTTTTTGCTGGCGGGATTTTTGATGAAACAGCTGTTTTTTATGAAAAAAGGATTTGGGGCGACTTACGCAAAAGGAATCCGGGCGGGAATCTGTCTGTCTGCTTCGAAAGAGGGACGCGCGCATAAGGTCCCCTTTGCAGGACGAAATTTTCTGCATTATTGCAATTTGCAGTTACAGCTGTGGGTCAACCTGTTTCGGCGTGTGTAAGCGGTGACTGTGGGCGTACACAAGTGTTACGGTTTGCCTGCGCGATTCGTAAAAATCCTTGTGCTTTGCTGGAAGGTATTGTATACTACATTTTGAATATGGGGACGAGCCGTAATGATAAAGGATAATCAACGTTATTTGAACCGGCTTCATGTTGTTGTAGATGCCGTGGTTACAGCAGCTTCCTATCTGTTGGCCTGGTGGCTGATGTTCGGGAGCCGCTTTGCAGATAAAGAAATAGGTGTACTGGACATGGGCATATATTTTTCCGCCCTTTATTTTGTTGTGCCCGGTTATCTGATCCTTTATTACTGGAACAAATTGTATACGCCGAAGCGTGTACAACGCCCGGAAAATGAAATACTGAATATTATCAGGGCGAATCTGATCGGAATTATCCTGTTTCTTGCAGGGTTATACCTTGCCAACTCCATCGACCGCGAGCTGCAGCATTTTTCCCGCGGCATGCTGGCATTATTTGCTATCATCAATACGATTTCGGGAATTCTGGTGCGTGCGCTGATCCGTAGAATCCTGCATCTGATGCGCAAACGCGGTTATAATTTGAAACACATTTTGTTGGTGGGGTATTCTCGTGCGGCGGAAGCCTATATCGACCGGATTATCGCCAATCCCCAGTGGGGCTATATGGTGCGGGGCATTCTGGACGATAATGTGCCGAGGGGAGCGGTTTACAAGGGAGTCAAGGTGCTTGGTTCCATCGATAACCTGCCCTTTATCCTGCCGGAAAACAAACTGGATGAGATCGCTGTGACCCTTGCGCTGCAGGACTACGACCGTCTGGAAGAGATTGTCAATCTCTGTGAAAAATCCGGCGTGCATACGAAGTTTATTCCGGACTATAACAGCCTGATTCCGGGCAAGCCTTATACGGAGGATCTTGGCGGACTGCCGGTCATCAACATCCGTTATGTTCCGCTGAGCAACACATTAAATGCGGTTGCAAAGCGCGCTGTGGATATTGTCGGTTCGCTTTGCGGATTGATAGTGACGTCGCCGCTTCTTTTGATCGTAGCAATTTTGATCCGTGCGACGAGTAAGGGACCGATTATTTTCAGTCAGGAAAGAATCGGACAGCACAATCATGCGTTTAAAATGTACAAATTCCGTACAATGTATGTTCAGGACACCACGGAAGAAAAGAAGGGCTGGACGACGAAAAACGATCCCCGCGTCACAAAGGTGGGGCGGATTCTGCGCAAGACCAGCATTGATGAGCTGCCGCAGCTGTTTAATATCCTGATCGGGGATATGAGTCTGGTAGGTCCCAGACCGGAGCGACCGCAGTACGTTGAGAAGTTTAAGGAAGAGATTCCGCGTTATATGATCAAGCACCAGGTTCGTCCGGGGCTGACCGGCTGGGCGCAGATCAACGGCTACCGGGGAGATACGTCGATTCGCAAACGAATTGAGTATGACATTTATTATATTGAAAACTGGAGCATGAACTTTGATTTCAAAATCATGTTTTTAACTATTTTTAGAGGATTTATCAACGAAAACGCGTATTGATTTGAATGCGTGAAAAAAACACAAGGAGAGGAAAACATGTCAACAGGTACAAATAGCTCTAAGAGAGCACCGCAGAGAAGTGGCAGTTCCAGCAGCAGAAAAAAAATGTCTGCAAAGAAGCGTAAGGCAAAACAGAGAAGAAGAATCATCTTCTTTGCAGTGGAAATCGTAGCGTTGATCGTTTTACTGATTGCGATTGTCGGCGTCAATATGGTAACGAAGATTGACAAGATCAAGATCAATGAAGAAGATATTGTGGTAAACCCGCAGGTAGAAAATAATAAGGAAATGAAAGGCTACCGTAATATCGCACTGTTTGGTGTGGATTCCAGAAAGGGCAAGCTCGGCAAGGGCTCCCGTTCCGACACAGTCATGATCGCATCTATCAATCAGGACACCGGAGACGTCAAGCTGGTTTCCGTTTACCGCGATACCTACTTAAATCTCGGAACGGACAGCTACAATAAAGCGAATGCGGCATATGCGCAGGGCGGTCCGGAGCAGGCGATCAACATGCTGAATATGAACTTTGACCTGGATATCACAGAATATGTGACAGTGGGCTTTGATGCGCTGATTGAGACCATTGACGAGCTGGGCGGCATAGACATTGACGTGCACGATAACGAAATTGACCATCTGAACAACTATCAGCGAAGCATGTTCGTAGAAAATGAAAATGATGCGCTGAACGAGAACATCGTAAAGGTTACGCATTCCGGTATGCAGACGCTGAACGGTCTGCAGGCAACCGCATATTGCCGTATCCGCTATGTCGGCGATGACTTCGGCCGTGCAGAGCGTCAGCGGAAAGTGCTGATGGCATGTATGGATAAGGCAAAGACCATGAGTCCGACTACTCTGGTATCGATCCTGAACAAGGTGATGGAAAATGTATACACCAACCTGGATGTGACGGAAATGGCTTCCATCCTGTCCGACGTTGCAAACTATCAGATCGTAGCACAGGACGGTGTGCCATTTGAAGATAGCCGTACAACCGGCACAATTGGCAAGAAGGGTTCCTGTGTTATCCCGCTGGATCTGGAAACAAACGTTGTCAAGCTGCATGAGCTGCTGTTCGACGTAACCGAGTACGAACCTTCCGATCAGGTAAAACAGTACAGCCAGAAGGTACAGGCAGACACCAGCCAGTATATGAAAAAGTAAAATATGGATTCTGTAAAAGTAGATGTTATCATTCCGACATTTCACCCGAAGGAACGTTTTCTGGCGCTGATGGAGCAGCTGGAGAAGCAGGTGCTTGCGGTGAACCGGATTGTAATTGTAAATACCGAAAAAAAAGCGTTTGAAGCGCTGATGGATTGCGACACATTTTTAAAAGAGCATCCAAAAGCGATGCTGTTCCATATCTCTCAGGATGAGTTCGATCATGGAAAAACACGGAACCTCGCTGTTTCCAATTCGAATGCGGAGGTGTTTGTCTGCATGACGCAGGATGCGCTTCCGGCGGATGAATATCTGACGCAGGAGCTGTGCAAGGCCTTGTTTTCCGATGAAAAAATCGCAGCCGCCTATGCAAGACAACTTCCGGAAGAAAATTGCAGCCGAATGGAACGCTATACGAGGCAGTTCAATTACCCGGAGCAGCCGTCGGTCAAAACAAAGGCGGATCTTTTGAGGCTCGGAATCAAGACATATTTTTGCTCGAACGTCTGCGCCGCCTATAAGCGCGATATTTTTGAACAGCTCGGCGGATTCGTGAATCATACGATTTTTAACGAGGATATGATTTATGCTGCCGGAGTGATTCAGGCGGGCTATGCGATCGCCTATGCAGCGGATGCGAAGGTGATTCATTCCCACAATTATTCCGGCTGGCAGCAGTTTACAAGAAACTTTGACCTCGGTGTATCCCATGTGCAGTACCCGGCTGTGTTTGACGGTGTGCCGCCGGAGGGCGAGGGCATGAAGCTGGTCAAAAAGACCGCCGTTTATCTTGCAAAAACCGCACCGTGGCTTCTGCCGAAGCTGATCTGGCAGAGCGGCATGAAATGGCTGGGCTACCGTTTCGGTAAAAAATACCAGAATCTTCCGCCTGGGCTGGTTCGCTTCTGCAGTTTGCAGAAAGGCTACTGGAAGCAGGAGAAAGAATAAGACATAAAAAGTCGTTTCCGAAAAACTCCGGAAGCGGCTTTTTTCACAGAATGGACACAACTATTCGGTATACTGTGTGCAGAGCAAGCAGACGCACCGGATACGGAAGCGAATGAGAAAAGAGGTCACAACATGGGTTACGGATACGACCCGGAAGAAACAACCGGACAGGAGCATTTGGACGGCACAGCGCCGGAGAGCGGCAGACAGGAATACACGGACAGTGCACAGAAAACGGATGCGTCGGATATGTCGGCGTACAGTGGCGTGTCCGATGACACATCGGCATATAGCAGCGGAAGCACGGGTGCGGCGGATAACGCACAGAACGCATCCGACAACACGCAGGACACATTCAACAGCGCATCGGACGCTGACCAGGGCGCGCAGCCCTCGCGCAGCCGTTACGAATATCAAAATTATTATAACGACAGATACCGGGGCGATGATTCAAAACAGAAATATGGCTATCAGCCAGGCGTACAGCAGACGCCTGCGCCCAAAAAAAGAGATTCTGCGGGCAAATGGATTGCTGTTAGCGCACTTGTCGTCATTTTTGTTTGCGTCTGCATTGGAATCGGCTTGATCGGAGTTTATTCGATCCGATCGGCAAATCAGCTGGATTCCGCGTCGGTCGGCGTTTTGGAGGTGGCTCCGGATGCAGGAGATGATGCAAAAAATCAGGAAGATGACGGAAACCATGCAGCAACAGACAGTCCCGAACGCTCTGAGGCAGGACTGTCCGGAGATTCGTCCCTGACAGAGGATACAACAACGGGAGACGGACAGGTTGCTGCAGCATCGGAAATTGCACAGCAGCAGAGCGTGTCTGCAGTTGTAACGGATGTAACGCAGGTTGTAGAAGCGGTAATGCCGTCGTGCGTTTCGATTACGAATAATTTTACACAGACGGTACAGGATTTCTGGGGACAGACTTATTCCCAGGATGAGACGGCAAGCGGTTCCGGGATTATCATTGGAGAAAACGAGCAGGAGCTTTTGATCGTTACCAACAATCATGTAGTGGACAGCACAGAGCAGCTGTATGTTCAGTTTATCGACGGGGAAACCGTAGAAGCGCAGGTAAAGGGTACCGATGCTTCCGCAGACCTTGCAGTCGTTGCAGTAAAACTGGATACCATTGCGAACAGCACAAAACAGGAAATCTGCATTGCAAGGATGGGAGATTCGGACAGCCTGAAAATCGGTGAACCGGCCATTGCGATCGGTAATGCACTGGGCTATGGACAGTCTGTGACGACAGGCGTTATCAGTGCACTGAACCGTAAGATAGAGAGCAGCAATTCCGAAGAAGGAACCTCCCTGATTCAGACGGATGCAGCAATCAACCCCGGTAACTCCGGCGGCGCACTGCTGAATATGCGGGGCGAGGTGATTGGAATTAACTCCAATAAGATCGGCGGCTCGTCAATCGAGGGAATGGGTTACGCGATTCCGATTTCGACGGCAAGACCGATTATTGAAGATCTGATGGAACGCCAGACGCGGACGAAATATTCCGAGGAAGAGCGCGGATATCTTGGAATTTCCTGCATCAATGTGACGAGCGATTTGTCCGAGAACTTCAGTATGCCGCAGGGAATTTTTGTGGCGCAGGTTTATTCCGGAACCGGTGCGGAAGCTGCCGGATTGGTGCGCGGCAACATTGTGGTGGCGTTTGACGGCGTAACCGTTCAGAATCAGGAAGAGCTGACGAAGCAGATGCAGTATTATAAAGCTGGGGAGAGCGTTGAAATTACGATTATGGTAAATTCAGCAAACGGTTATCAGCAGAAAAACGTGACAGTCACGCTTTCTTCCTATGACCAGATCAATGCGGCGAGCAAGGCTGCACAGGAAAGCAAACAGAGATAAAAAACGGAACCGGGATGGCTGGGCGAGAGCTGCAGTCATCCCGGTTTTGCGAATAGCGCGTGTGAACAGTAGCCATTTTTGTACAGGAGACAGTTGTTTAGAGAAAGTTTACTTGTCTCAGGAACGATCCTGCATTATACTTTTGATAGCAGAAAGCGGAAGATGAGGTAACCGACTATGGATGAAAAAGAATTTGAAGATATTTGTTATATTTGCCGCAGACCGGAAAGCAAGGCGGGAAGAATGTTCCACCTGCCGAATAACATCTGTATCTGCGACGACTGTATGCACAAGACGATGGATGCGGTAAGTCAGTTCGATTATCAGCAGATGATGAATAATCCGGTGTTCATGAACATGTTGAATAATCCGTTCAATCCGTATGGAGATCCGACAAAGTCGAATGGAACGTCAGGACAGAAATCTGCAGGCGGCGGAAACGAAAAAAGCGACGCAGAAACAACTGACGCACAGGATGGAAACAACGCATCCGACAACACTGCCGCTGACATTCTGGAGGCATCCGATGCGGACGACGATTCCAAGAATGACTCCGACGAATCCTCGGGCAACAGAAGAGGCTTCCCGAACATCAGCTTCATCAATCTTGCGGATTTCATGAACGACGGGATGCCGCAGAAACAGAAGATCAAGAAAAAAGGAACCGGCACAAAGCCGTTGATCGATTTAAAGTCCATTCCCGCACCACATAAGATTAAAGAACAGCTTGATCAATATGTGATCGGTCAGGAATATGCCAAAAAAGTCATTTCCGTAGCGGTTTACAACCATTATAAGAGGGTTGCCACCGGCACAATGGATGAGATTGAAATCGAAAAGTCCAATATCCTGATGATTGGACCTACCGGCAGTGGTAAGACCTATCTGGTAAAGACGCTGGCGAAGCTTCTGGACGTTCCGTTGGCGATTGCGGATGCAACCTCCCTGACAGAGGCGGGGTATATTGGTGACGACATCGAAAGCGTTGTGAGCAAGCTTCTCGCTGCAGCGGACAACGATGTGGATAAGGCGGAGCAGGGCATCATCTTTATCGATGAGATCGATAAAATCGCACGCAAGCACAACACGACTTCCCGGGATGTCTCCGGGGAATCGGTGCAGCAGGGCATGCTGAAGCTGTTGGAGGGAGCAGACGTGGAGGTTCCGGTCGGTGCGAACAGCAAAAACGCGATGGTTCCGCTCACAACAGTTAATACGAGAAATATTCTCTTTATCTGCGGCGGCGCGTTCCCGGATCTGGAAGAGATTATCAAACAGCGGCTGCGCAAAAAGACCTCGATTGGCTTTGATGCGGAGTTAAAGGATCGCTGGGATAAGGAAAAGGATATCCTTTCCATGGTAAAAGTGGAAGATCTGCGGACATTCGGCATGATTCCGGAGTTCTTGGGCCGTCTCCCTGTGATCTGCACGCTGGAGGGCTTGAACCGGGATATGCTGGTACGGATTTTGAAAGAGCCGAAAAACGCGATTTTGAAACAGTATCAGAAGCTTCTGGAGCTGGACGAGGTGAAGCTGGAGTTCACCGACGATGCACTGGAAGCGATTGCAGACAAGGCGATGGAAAAAGATACCGGTGCTCGTGCGCTTCGTTCGATTATTGAAGAATTTATGTTGGATATCATGTATGAAATTCCGAAGGATGACAATATCGGACGCGTGACGATTACCGGAGATTATATCCGGGGAACCGGTGGACCGCTGATTGATATCCGCAGTAACGGTTATTCGCTGGAAGAGCGGGATCAGATGAAACAGATCGCAGCGGCGGAAACGAAAGAAGCTTGAACTTTGAACTGCATGAAGAAAATGTTCGAAAGCTGAGAGCTCAACGGAATACTACAGGAACATATCAGCAATACTGCGCATATGCTGATATAAAATCCGCAGGGCACAGAGGGAAAATTCTGTGTCCAAAGGAGACAGATGAACTGTCGGGAAAAAATTCTTTCTGAAGATTATATGAGTATTTTGCTGGACTATGTGCCGGAGGAAGCAAATCAGGAGGACGAAGCCTTCTGCTATCAGCAGGTGGATGGAACTCTGGGAATTTATTATCTGGATCGGTCTGCGGTGCTGCCGCTTTCTCCGGTCAATTACCTGTATCGCTACCTTCCACAGCTGTTTTGCCTCGGTGCGTTTCCAGCGGCGGGAAGTCGGACGTTTCGGCCAGAACCGTTGGAGGGCTCCGGGATTCTGGCACAGCAGCGGCCCCCGCTGGAGTTGACGGGGCGCAGGGTAGTGATGGCGTTTATCGATACCGGGATTTCTTATGAAAACCCGGTATTTCGCTATTCTGATGGCAGCAGCAGGATTCTGGCGATTTGGGATCAGACAGATCAGAGCGGACAGTCGCCGGAGGGGTTTTTATATGGAACGGAATACGTCCGGGAACAGATCGACCGGGCGTTGGAGCTGGAAGATCCGCACAGCCTGGTGCCGGAAAAAGATGAAATTGGACATGGAACCGCAGTGGCGAGCGTCGCGGCGGGAAGCCGTCTGGAAGAGGGCAGCCTGTTTACCGGTGCAGCGCCGGATTGCGAGATTGTAGCAGTCAAGCTTCGCCCGGCAAAACAATATCTCCGGGATTATTATCGGATCGCGGATAAAGAACCGGCATACAGCACAGACGATATTCTGCTCGCTGTGAAATATGTGCAACAGTTTGTGATCCCGCTGTACCGTCCGATTGTGATCTGCCTGGGGCTGGGGACGTCCTTTGGAAGCCACAGCGGCGTTTCGTTGTTTTCGGAGTATTTGCAGAGGATCGCGCGCAGCGTTTCACAGGCGGTGGTGATCGGGGGTGGAAATGAAGGAAACACGGCGGGCCATTTTCGGGGGAGACTGACCGAAAATCAGCAGCAGGTGGAGCTTCGGGTCGGAGAAGGCGTCACAGGATTTACGGCAGAGCTATGGGGAAGTAAGCCGTCAGTGTTTCGGCTTGCGGTTCGATCGCCCGGCGGGGAGCAGCTGCCGGAGGTGGAATTTGGTCTGGGCAGCACAGTGGAATACACGTTTGTCTATGAAAAGACGCGGATACAGATTACAGATACTGCAAACGAACGCAATACCGGAGATCAGTTGATGCTGATCCGCTTTACAGCACCGTCTCCTGGCGTCTGGACATTTTTAATCCGTGGAGCACGGGTATTTCCGGAAAGTATTTTTGATATTTGGCTTGCACCGCAGCAGTTTCGAAGCGGCGAGCTGTTTTTTCTGGTTCCAGACCCGGATGTGACGCTCACAGTTCCCTCCTATACGACAGATGCGGTGACGGTCACTTTTTATAATAGTGAAAACGGAAGCTTTTATTACCGCAGCGGCAGGGGCTTTGGCAGAACCGGGGAGATCAAGCCGGATCTGGCGGCACCGGGCGTGGAGATCAGCACGGTAAACGGTCCCTACAGCGGCAGCTCTATGGCGGCTGCACTTACGGCAGGAGCCTGTGCGCAGCTGATGCAGTGGTGCGTTGCGGAGAACAATTACTCGAGGATTTCCGGAAGGGGAATCCAGACGTTTCTAAGTCGCGGTGCGCGGGAACAGACACAGGAAGAATACCCGAGCAGAAGATGGGGCTACGGACAACTGGACATGAGGAGGACATTTGATGAAATTGCAGGAAATTATCCGGAATAACTACAAATTTGCAGGAATCGCTGCAGCATCCTTCCTGATTGATGAGGGAATGAAAAATTGCGTAGAAGAATACGACGTGCTGGATACGCCGAAGGAAATTTTAGATGGAAAGGCGGTTCTGCGGCGCTATCACAACAAGGGCGCATTTTTAAATTTCGGAGAACAAAAACGAAAGCTGGTGACATTGCTGTCCGTTCTTCTGACGGTGGCAGTGCTGGTGGTGTTTGTGCTGACGCTTGGAATGCGTGGAAAAAAGCTTTTGAAGGCCGGGTTATCGCTTTTACTGGGCGGCGCTTTTTCTAATACCTACGACCGCGTGATGCGGGAATATGTCGTGGATTATGTCAGCCTGAAAACAGGAATCGCAGCGATCGATCGCGTGGTATTCAATCTGGCGGATCTTTGCATCCTGATCGGTACGATGGCGGTGGTGCTGGGTACGTGAGAAAGCCGTAAAAATTGTTACTGTTCACATGCGCCATTCACAAAAGCGCATCTTCGATGCTTTCCGCTGCTTTGCAGCTCTTTTTGTTCATAAAATGGCGCTCCCTTCGTACCCTTCTGCGTTCCGATTTTCGTGCAAGCACGGAATCGGAACGCAGAAGGGTACGAGTGAACTGTAACAAAAATCGCAATTTATAGTTGACAAAACAGGAGAGACTGATTATTATACACATAAACATAGCAAACAAATAGGTTTAAAGAAACGGCGCATATATGCACAGTTTCGGCAGCATCGGATATTTACAGAACCAAACGATTTGTGATATGATAAAAGCTGATGTGTGATGGTTCGGAAATCCGAACCTAATCCTGAAAAACCAGGCATCTGAGAGGATGCTGGGAAGGCAGAGTGATAAAAGTGGAACCAATGATACGGATTGCAGGCGTCAGTAAGACGTTTTCTGTCAAAGACAATAAGGTGGAAGCACTGAAAAATGTCAGTCTTGACATTGCAAAGGGTGATATTTACGGCATCATCGGTATGTCCGGCGCAGGTAAAAGCACGCTGGTACGATGCTTAAACTTTCTGGAACGGCCCACAGAGGGTACTGTTTATGTGGAGGGACAGGATCTTTCTACCCTGGATGCAAAACAGCTGCGACAGCTGCGCAAGCATGTTGCAATGATCTTTCAGAATTTTAATCTGCTGATGCAGCGGACGGTTCTGGATAATGTATGCTTCCCGATGGAAATTGCGGGCGTGGATAAAAAGACAGCCCGGGAAAAGGCAAGGGAATTTTTAAAGGTAGTAGAGCTTTCCGACAAAGAGAAAGCATATCCGGCACAGCTGTCCGGCGGACAGAAGCAGCGAGTAGCGATCGCAAGGGCGCTGGCAATGAACCCGACGATCCTGCTGTGTGATGAAGCGACCAGTGCCCTGGATCCTACTACGACAAAGTCAATTCTGGCTTTGTTAAAGGATATTAACGAAAAATACGGCATTACGATTGTGATCATAACACACTCCATGGAAGTTGTTCAGGAAATCTGTACCCATGTGGCAATCATTGATGCAGGAGAGCTGGCAGAAAATGGTACAGTGGCAGATGTTTTTGCAAGCCCCAAGTCCAGAGCTGCAAAGAAGCTGGTATTTCAGGGGGATCAGAAGGTGGCGATTATGAAGAGCCGCCGCTGCATCCGCATCGTATTTACGAAGAACTCTTCTTTCGAACCTGTGATTGCGAACATGGTTCTGGAATGCAGGGCGAGCGTCAATATTCTGATGGCGGATACCCAGGATATCGGCGGAATTGCAACCGGTCAGATGATTCTGCAGCTTCCGGAGGAAAATCAGACTGCAGACAAGATGATTGCGTATCTGAGAGAAAAAAATCTTACAGTAGAGGAGTTGAAGGATTATGTTGAGTAGCAAGGAAATTAGCATGCTGATCGAGGCTACCGGCACATCCGTCTATATGACGCTGGCCTCTACCCTGATGGCATATGTGATCGGTCTCCCGATCGGAATTTTACTGGTTGTATGCGCACCGGGTGGCTTGAAGCCCAAGGCTGTGCTGTATAAGATCCTGGATTTTATCGTAAATATTACGAGATCCATTCCGTTCCTGATTCTGATGCTGCTTGCAACGCCGCTGGCACGTCTGGTGACAGGCAAATCCTATGGCGCAAATGCAACGATCATTTCTCTGACACTGGCAGCAGCACCGTTTATTGCCCGTCTGGTGGAGTCTTCTCTTCTTGAGGTGGACAAGGGTGTGATTGAGGCGGCTCAGAGTATGGGTGCAAGTATCTGGCAGATCGTTTTTAAGGTGCTGATCGGAGAGGCAAGAGTTTCTCTGATCGTCGGTTCCACGATTGCACTGGGGACTGTGCTTGGCTATACTGCAATGTCCGGTGCCATCGGCGGCGGCGGCTTAGGGGATGTGGCGATCCGTTACGGCTATTCCAGATGGGATACCAAAATCCTTCTGGCGACGGTTGTACTGCTTGTTATTCTGATGCAGATTATTCAGATTGTCGGCAGCCGTTTATCCAAGAAACTGGACAGAAGACTGACCCATTGAGGGGCAGGATATTCTGTTTAGTCATAGAGTGGTTCCGGATACCAGAAAATCCGGCCGAGAGAGGAGAATATTATGAAAAGAAAAGTACTGGCACTGGCATGCACACTGGCACTGAGCGCAGGTCTGCTGGCAGGCTGCGGCAGCAGCACAGATACTGCTGCAGAAGCAGAGAGCACTGTAGCAGCTGTTGAAAGCACCGAAGCTGCCGAAGCAGAATCTACCGAGGCAGAAAGCACCGATACTGCAGCAGAAGTGGAATCCAAAGGCACCATTACGGTAGCAGCAACTCCTGTTCCTCATGCAGAAATCCTGGAGGCAGCAAAAGATCTGATGGCTGCAGAAGGCTGGGATCTGGAAATCGTAGAATTTACCGATTACGTACAGCCTAACGAAGTAGTGGAGAGCGGCGATGTAGATGCAAACTACTTCCAGCACGTGAATTACTTAAATAGCTATAATGAAGAAAAAGGAACGCACCTTGCGATCGCAGGCAAGATCCATTACGAGCCTCTTGGTCTGTATCCCGGCAAGCAGAGCGACCTCGCTGCAATCACAGACGGCGCTGAAATCGCGGTTCCCAACGATACAACAAACTGTGCAAGAGCACTGCTGTTACTGGAGGCAGAGGGTCTGATCAAGCTGGATCCCGAAGCTGGTATCACCGCAACAGAGAATGACATCGTTGAGAATCCTCACAACATCAAGATCGTTCCTCTTGCAGCGGAGCAGGTAGCCCGTACTCTGGAAGATGTTGACTTCGGTGTTATCAACGGCAACTACGCTATGGAGGCTGGACTGACCAGTGCAGATGCAGTTGCTCTGGAGTCTGCTGATTCCGAAGCAATCCAGCAGTATGTAAACGTGGTTGCAGTTAAGGAAGGCAACGAGAACAACGAAGGCGTACAGGCACTGGTAAAGATTCTGAAATCTGATGAGATCAAAGACTTCATCAACGAGAACTATAAGGGCAGCGTTGTTCCTTACGACGGAGAATAATTTCCGCTAAGGACAGCTTTGAACCTGTAAAAGCGATGAACGAAATGAAATAATGGAACATTTTCGGTCTGCTGTGAAAACAGTGCCGATAGAAAACTGCCATCTGACGGGAAACTGCCGGATGGCAGTTTTTTTATCGTATAGGAAACTTCGTTTCCATACGATAAAAATGCTCCGCGAGGATGCGCACTCGGCGCAGGGGTAGATGGTTGCTAAAGCAACCGCGCCTCGGCGCGAGAATGTGCCTTGGCACATTCTTTTTTCGTGCAGGAAAAACAGGAGCTGATACGCCCGGTTATAGATGTATCATTTAATGGTCTGCCAGATCTGACAGGAAATTTTCGAAGCAGACGCCATCAGGCTCCGGAATCTGCAGCGCTTTCGATGCGGAAATACATTTGGAAATAAAATCCGCCGCCTTTTGGACGGAGACGGAAAAATCGACGCCGTTTAGTGCGTCCGCCATCAGGATCGAAGCGAAAATATCGCCGGTTCCATGTCGGGACGGACCTGCAGAGGGCGTCAGGCAGGCGCGTTGAGAAAACGGCTCCTTGCAGGACAGATAATTTTCAAAGCCTTCTTTCCCATGGATCAGGCAGGGCAGACCTGTGATGACGATTTTGGACGGACCGAGTTTGTGAAGCTTTTGACAAAGTTTAGAAAGCTCAGATTCGTTCCAGAAGCCGTCTTTCCAGGGCGTATCCGTCAAAAGGCATGCTTCCGTGATATTGGGCGTAATGATGTCTGCCAGCGGAATCAGGCTGCGCAGCTTTTGGCAGTGTTCCGTTGTGATCGTGCGATAGGGTTTTCCGTGATCGCCCATGACGGGATCGACGAGAATCGTTTGGCAGCCTCGGCTTTTCTGGTCGGAAAGAAAGGAAGAAACAGACAGAATTTGTTCTGCCTGTCCTAAAAATCCGCACAAAACACCGTCAAACGTAAGATTTAACTGCTTCCATTGCTCCAGATAGGAGGGCAGAAACGCGGTCAGATCCTGACAGGCGAAGGCTGCAAAACCTGTATGATTGGAAAAAACGGCGGTAGGCACCGGGCACGCCTGCACCCTCATGGCGCTCAAAATGGGAAGCGCCTCGGTGAGGGAACAGCGTCCATATCCGGCGAAGCTGTTGATGACTGCCGCCTTTTTGGGAATCTGTAGATTCATTTGGAAGATCCTTCTTTGCCGACCTGAAAGAACAGACCGGACTTTTTGAGTGCAGGCAGAAGCGCCATGTATACAAGAACGGAAACGATGGTGGAAATCACGGTGTTGATGGCTGTTGCAGTAATATTCCATGCCAGAGTCAGCTCTGCAGCGGGTTTGCCCAGGATCAGCAGCTTATAAAAATATCCTACAAGAGGATCAAAGATTGTGTTGAAGATCAGCCCGCCCAGTGCTGCCAGTGCTGCAATACGGGCGATTTTCTTTTTGTCTGTCTGATAAGTGATGTGACCGAAGTGATGGGCGATCAGACCGGTGATCAGACCGATGCAGAGCTTCAGAATAAAGGTCTTGGGTGCATATACGACATAGACGGGATCGAAAAGGTCGCCGATGGTCATGCCGATGGAGCCGCCGATGCCGCCCCAGAGACCGCCAAGGATCAGCGCGCCGAGAACACAGACTGCATTGCCGAGATGGATGCTTGTTGCGTCGCCGCCGGGAAGTGGGATCTTAATCTGCAAAAAAGTGAAGACAACATAAGATAATGCTGCAAATACACCGGTCAAAACCAGCTTTTGAAAAGATTCTTTTTTCATAGTGGAAATCCTCCTCATCAAAGTTTTTCTTATCATAAGCAATATGTGGCATGATAGAAAGTGCCATTTTACACTTTTTTTACCATACCAGTTTTGAAATTGCTGCCAAATTTGCAAGTGGTTACAAAAAGAACGTGCGTTTGGATTATCGATTTTGTGAGACATTACGGCTTACCGGAAAGTCGCAAATTTGCTAGAATGGAAAGCAGAAAACATGCGCAAAAAGCGTGCGCAGAAATGAGCGGAAAAAATGAAAGAAACAGGAAGCTATTTGTTGGATGTGCTTTTTATGGGAGGTCTGATTACAGCCAGCCTTTGTGATTTTAAGAAAAGAAAGATTCCGGACGCGATCACGGGATTTCTGTTCCTGACCGGTGTTGCTGCGCTTTTTTGGATGCCGCAGCCTTCTATAAGAATGCGTCTTGCCGGGGCGTTTATTGCCGGATTGCCGCTTTTTGCGGCAGCTGTATGCAGGCCGGGAGCAGTCGGCGGCGGGGATGTCAAGCTGATGGCGGCAGGTGGTTTCTTTTTGGGATTGTCTGCTGTCTGGGACAGTCTTGCGTTTGGAATGGCGCTTGCAGGGGGATACTGTCTGTGCCTGATGTTACTTCGAAATGGGAGAGAGCAAAAGATTGCGCTTGGACCATTTCTGAGTATGGGGCTTATGTTTGGAATGTTCCGCTCTATGGGAGCATGATTGGGAGTAGAAGACCGGATCTGTGACTTTTTCGTGTAAAGCCTTTACAAAGCGGGAGAAAAGTTGATACAATACCGTCTGTATGCGCTGACACCAGAAACAGCCGGAAAATCCGTTGGTTTTGGCATCGGGGCGAAAGAAAGACAGGAAAAGGCAGAGATCTATCATGTGGAAAAAAAGAGGAAAAAAATTAGCGCAGAAAAGGAAAAAAATCGGAATCGCAGCGGCAGCAGTGATTGTGGCGGCAGCAGGTTCTACGCTGATTTATCATAATTTACCGCAGACAAAGGTGGAAAAGCAGCTGACCCTTGCGGCAAAATATATGACGGAAATGAATTATTTAGAGGCGCAGGAGGCTTATACGGAAGCACTTTCAATCGATGAAGGCAGCGTGCGTGCTTATCGTGGGCTGGCGGATGATTATGCAGCGCAGGGACAGCTGGATGAGGCGGCAGAAATTCTGCATCAGGGATACGAGACGACACAGTCCGAAATTCTGCTGCAGAACTACTGTGCGACCGTATTGAACAGCGTAGTGGAGCATGTCAATGAAAAGACTGCCGGTCTGGACGATATCAGGAGTTGTCTTACCGTGCTGGAATCAGATCCGGATAATGAAAGTGTCAGAAGCGTTTTAGAAAACTGTGTCCAACAGGTCACAGTGCAGGAGGATACTGCGTCCCTGATGTTAGACGAACTGGATGGAACCTCTGATTTTGACGAATATGCAGACGTTGCCGAAAAGCTTTTGGGGCTTGCCGAAAAGGACAACAGCTACCAGGAAGCGGCATGCAGCTTTATAATACCGAAAGCACAGAAGATTTATTTAAGCCTTTCGCATCGGGACAGCTGGAAGAAACTGGTAGAACGGGCACAGGCGCTGGGAGATGCAGAGGCAGATGGCATTTTGGCATGTCTTTCCAAACAGCAGGAGATAAGCGATTACTTCGCGCCGATGTTTGAGGCGTTTGAACAGGAAGGCTATGAGGCGGCGCGGAATTTCATCGTGACGGATCAGTACAAGGCCATCCGGGATGCGTTTATCAATCGTACGATGGAATACTGGACGGGCAATACCTATGTGCCGGTCACGAAAGAAGCGATCGTATTTCTCCTTACAGATGACGGCTGGAGGTTTTCTTTTGTAGAAGATGATTCTCTTGCACAGCCAAGTGGTACAATTCGGGTGCTGGGACAGAAAATGGAGGATCTCGGCGTACAGAGAAGCAGCATCGAGTATGTGCCAGCTTACGATCCAGCGGCATATTATCCGCATACGGAATATGAGATCGTGTACTGGAATACAATGGTAAGCGGGATTGCAACGGACAATACAAACGTTGTATCCCGGATGAATTACCGCTTTGCAAAAAAGACCTACACGGCGGAGGGCTCGTCGGCGGAAATGATTTATGACTGGGGCGGAGAAAACGAGAAGCGTCAGAAGGAGTAAGTAGGCTGCCACAGCGTGGGGGTATCATGCAGGCGGCGCAGATGGACAGAAGGGAGTGGCAGCATGCAACGGTGTATCTTAATTGGAGCAGGAGACTGCAGTGTTCAAAAAATCGAAACAAAGCCGGAGGATTTTGTGATCGCAGTGGATGGCGGTTACGATACCTGCAGAAAATATGATATAGTTCCGGACCTGATTGTGGGCGACTTTGATTCCGTGCAGGAATCGGACATGCCGCAGATTGCGGAGATCGCAAAAATTGCGCCGGATCATGTCGTTTTACTTCCGACAGAAAAGGACGATACGGATATGCTGGCTGCCATCCGTATAGGTCTTTTAGAAGGCTGTCAGGAATTTCGCATTTACGGCGGGATGGGCGGCAGACTCGAGCATACGCTGGCAAACCTGCAGTGCCTGATTTATTTAAAACAGTGCAGCGCAGTTGGGTATCTGATGGATGATAAGACGACGGCGTTCGTGATGCAGAACGAGACGGTCTGGTTTAAACCGGAAGCGAAAGGCTTTCTGTCCCTGTTTTCTCTTGGGGAAAAGGCATCAGGCGTTACGATCCGGAATTTAAAATATGAAATGCAGGACGGTGAGATTACAAACAGCTTTCCGATCGGGATTTCCAATGAATTTATTGGAAAACGGTCCAGTGTGACGGTGGAGCAGGGAATGCTTGCAGTGATCTTATCCGAAAAAGAATAACGGGCACAAGAAGGGGCAGAATAGAAAGAAGGCACAAAAAACGGCGCTGTCTGGAAAACGAAATTCCGGACAGCGCCGTTTTGCTCGTGGTGCGGCACAACAAAATGATATCGCCTTTGTGCCGCGGTGCAGTGAGTTACATCACATTTTTAAACTGACTCATGTACAGATCGTAGTAGAAGCCTTTCTGCGCAAGCAGCTGCGCTGCATTGCCCTCCTCGATGATGCGGCCGTCGTCGATGACGAAGATCCGGTCGGCCTTCTGGATCGTGGAAAGGCGGTGTGCAATGACAAAGGAGGTACGTCCCTTTAAAAGCTGTTCAATGCCCTCCTGCACGAGGATTTCCGTGTTGGTATCGATACTGCTGGTTGCCTCGTCCAGAATCAGGATGCGGGGATCGGATACCATCGTGCGGGCAAAGGCGAGCAGCTGCTTCTGACCGATGGAAAGACCGCCGCCGCGTTCGGATAATACGGTGTCATATCCTTTTTCGAGCTTTAGGATAAAGTCATGTGCGTTGACTGCCTTTGCGGCTGCGATGATCTCTTCGTCCGTCGCATCGAGTTTTCCGTAACGGATATTGTCCTTGATCGTGCCGGAGAACAGGAAGTTATCCTGTGTCATGACGCCCATCTGCTGCCGGAGGCTTTCGATGGAAATTTTCTGCACGTCGTAATCGTCGATCAGGATATGACCGGTCTGGATATCGTAAAAGCGGCTGATCAGGTTGACGATCGTCGTTTTGCCTGCGCCGGTAGGACCGACTAAAGCAATCGTTTCGCCGGGGTTGATCTGGAAGCTGACGTCGTCTAAAACGCGCTTCTCTCCATCATAGGAGAAGGAAACATGATCGAAGGTAACAGCTCCTTTGACCGGAGGCAGCTTGGTCACGCCGTCAGCATCGGAAATTTTAGACTCTGTGTCCAGAATCTCAAAAATACGTTCGGCTCCGGCGATATTGGTGATGATCTGGTTGTAGAAGTTGCTCAGGTTCATGATCGGATTCCAAAACATCGAAATATAGGAGCCGAATGCGATCAGGATACCGAGGGAAATCTTATCGGGACCGAGAAGGACAATGCCGGTAAAATACAGGGCGAAAGTGCCGATTGCCCAGCAAATATCGATGGCGGAACCGAACGCGTCATTTAAGCGCACTGCGTCGATAAAAGAATCCCGGTGCTCGTCCGTCAGCTGATGGAACGTAGCCATCGTTTCCTGTTCGGCGGAAAAGCTCTGGATGATACGGATTCCGGACAAATCCTCGTGGACAAACGCGTTTAAGTTGGAAGATTTTTTGCGGTGGATCTGCCAGCGCTTATGCGAGTACACCTGGATAAACCACATGCAGAAGATCATCAGCGGCAGGCTGATCAGGGAAGCCGCTGCGAGAACCGGATTTTTGAAAAACATGATCACGACGACGGCGCAGATTGTGAAAAAATCCGGGATCAGCGTCGTAACGCAGTTGCCGAGCACGTCCTTTAAGGAGTTGATGTCGCCGATAATGCGGGCGAGGATCTTGCCGGTGGGACGGCTGTCGAAAAAGGAAAAATCCAGGGTCTGGATGTGGGTATAAAGCTGCTGGCGGATCGTTACGAGGATACTGTTGCAGACCTTTGCCATAATCAGCATCCGCAGCTTGACAAAAAGGATCATGATCACGTTCAGCACAACGGCGATTCCAATCAGTTTTGCCAGTCCGGGAAAATCGCCGGTGGAAATATGTTTGTCGATCGCGTTTTCCATGATCAGAGGGTTTACGAGACTGACAAACACGCAGAACGCCATGATCGCCAGAACAGCGAGGATCTCTTTTTTATAGTCCAGCAGATAGGAAAACAGGCGCATCAGCGTCTTCATTTTACCGACGTCTGTGCTGTGTTCGTCCTGCTTATAAGAATTAACAGCCATAATCTGTCACCTCCTTCTGGTCAGGCATCATGCCAAATTGAGCCTGCCAGGTTTGATAGTAAAGCCCGTGAAGGGCAAGCAGTTCTTCGTGGGTACCACGTTCTGCAATGTGTCCGTTTTCCAGGACGATGATTTCGTCTGCATGACGGACGGCACTGATACGGTGCGCGATGATGAGCTTGGTCGTATGGGGCAGCCGGGTGAGGGTCTGCTGGATGGCATATTCCGTTTCCATATCCAGTGCGCTGGTCGAATCATCCAGCACCAGCACAGGTGTATGCTTTGCCAGCGCCCGCGCGATGGAAATGCGCTGCTTCTGACCGCCGGACAAGCCGACACCGCGTTCGCCGATTACGGTGTCATACTGCTCGGAGAGCCGGTCGATAAATTCCGAAGCCTGTGCGTCGCGGGAAGCGAGCCGCACGTCGGAAATGTTTAAGTTTCCTTTCTGACCGAGCATAACGTTTTCCTGAATTGTATCCGAGAACAGAAAGACGTCCTGCATGACGGTGGAAATACAGCTGCGCAGCTGACGCAGGCTGAGTTTGCGGATATCCACGTTGTCGAGATAAATCGTGCCGCCCGTCGCGTCGTAAAGGCGGCAGAGCAGCTGGATCAGGGACGTCTTGCCGCTTCCGGTCGCGCCCATGATACCGATCGTTTTGCCTGCCTCCACATGAAAATGGATGTCGTGAAGAATCTCATGCTGGTCCTCTTTATGGAAAGAAACGTGCTCGAAGCGGATATCGCCGGTCACTTCCGGCAGGACAATCGGTTCTTCGGGTTCCTGAATCGAAGGCTTCTGGTCGTACACTTTGCGGATTTTGCGGTAACTGCCGACCGCGGAGGAAAAGTCGTTGGACAGCCAGCCGAGCATTTCCATCGGCCATACGATGTTGGTGGAATATTGTACGAATGCGCTGAGTGCACCGAGCGTCAGCTCTCCCTGCAGGAATAAGTAACCGCCGATCAAAAGCACCAGAAGCGGCAGCAGCTTTCCAATCAGGGAAAAGTACGGAGAGTAGCGGACAAACACGCGGGACTGCGTCATATTCAGTTCGTAGTAGCGCTTATTGTGGGAAAGAAACTTTTTGATTTCGAATTTTTCCCGCGCAAAAGCTTTGACAGTGCGCACGCCTGCGAGGTTTTCTTCTGCAACGGTGTTTAATTTTGCGTTTTCCTCACTGATCTCTTCGTAGATAGTTCCGAGTCTGTTTTCCATCAAAATTGCAAGGACGGCGCAGAAAATCATGCAGAGCGTGGGCAGGATCGCAAGTTTCCAGTTTAAGCTGTACATGCAGAATAAAATGACGGTGACATGGAACGCAACCTCCATCATCAGCATGCCGACGTAGCCGAGCGCATTCCAGATGCGGTCGATGTCGTCCTTGACGCGCGCCATCAGCTCTCCGGTGCTCGTCTTGTCAAAAAAGTCGGCGGACAGCGACTGAATGTGCGCGAATAAATCGCGGCGCATGTCTGTGGCGATGGTAGAGGAGATTTTGTCGAAGGTAAACTCCTTGGTGTACTGAAAAATACAGCGTCCGATGCCGATGAGTAAAATCGCCAGCAGCAGATATTTGAGCTTCCCCATCTGACCGCCCACAAGGACGTCATCGACAATATGTCGGGTCACCTGCGGGGTGAGCAGATCCAGGCTGACCGCGATAACCATCGAAAGGATGGCAAACAGATAGCCCGGAATATGCTGTTTTAAGTAATAGGACAACTTTTTCATGAAAATAAATTCCCCCTTCTTTTGAAGTTGATATATGTGGAAAAAATCCCGCCAGACAGGATTTTCGCTCCATTTGTAAAAAACATAACGTCGAAAGGGACGTTTGCTCATAATGCCTGCAAAGGCAGGACATACCCCTGGGTATAAAAAAACGCAGAAGCATGAAAGCATGTTCTGCGGCAAAAAATCTCTTTTTCAGGAAAGCACCGGAGCTTTCTGAGAGCGGTAAAGAAACCGGCTCAGACAAGAGGCGGGCTGACCTGATTGACAACAAAATGCCTGTTTTTCAACATCCTGTTGTATAAAAAAAGCCACAGCATGAGAATGCCGCGGCTCTTGTCAGACGAATCAAAACGTCAGTTTGGGCGGGAGGCATTCTTATGATATTCAAAATAGCTTCGATTTGATCCGACGAACAATAACATCATAACATACCTCCTTTCCTTTCTTTTATCAGAAAATCCCTTCCGGATCTCCCGTGATTGTTAATGTGTATCGCATATGCCAACCTTAACACTGCATCATACAGTTGTCAAGCAAAAGATTTTCAGTCAAACTCACACAAAAGCTTTTAAAACGAAATCACGCCGAGGTGTTCCAGCAGAATCTTTATGCCAATCAGGATCAGGACAAGACCGCCCGCAAATTCTGCGCGGGAGCGGTTTTTTGCGCCGATGATGTTGCCTGCCTTTAAACCGATTGCGGAGAGCAGGAAAGTGATGCAGCCGATGAAGCTGACTGCCGGAACGATGTTTACCCGCAGGAAAGCGAAGGTAACGCCGACGGCAAGTGCGTCGATGCTGGTTGCAACAGCAAGCGGAAGCATGGTTTTGAAATCGAAGCGGTCATTGGATTCATTTTCTTCATCGCTTCTGGCTTCGCGGATCATGTTGAAACCGATAAATGCCAGCAGGACGAAGGCGATCCAGTGGTCGATGCTCGTGATCAGAGAGGAAAACGTGATGCCCAGAAGATAGCCGAGAAAGGGCATCAGCGCCTGAAAGCCGCCGAACCAGATGCCGACGGTGAGTGCCTGTTTCATACTGCCGCGGCGTACGGACAGGCCCTTACAGACGGATACGGCAAAAGCGTCCATCGACAGACCGACAGCCAGAAGGAATAATTCGAGTAAGCTCATGATAAAAATTCTCCATTATAAAAGACGAAATAAATGGTAAGATTGAAAAATAAAATTTTTCAATCACGAGATTTGTGTCTGCGCTCACTTGACACAAACTCGGCATGCGCAAAAAGCGTGCGCAGAAATGAGGTAAAAAACGATATTTCACACGGAGCACAAGATCCGCTAGTTTTTGTCGATATTGATCACACAGAAATAGGACGGATCGATCTGCTTGATCCGTTCATCGAGCCAGCTGCGCAGCTGGGCATCAGTCATTTTAAAATGAAACGGAACCACAACATCGAAAATGACGTTTGTATGGGTAGGACCGCGTATAATACGAAAATCGTGAAGGGTCAGCTGCTCATCGAGCCGGTAGACGATATCGGTGACCTTATGGCGCAGCTCATTGATCTCCGGATCATCGGTGATGACCGGGTCCATATGGATGACAGCACTGCAGGAAAGCTTCTGCTGCAGCTCGCGCTCTATGTTATCAATCAGGTCGTGCAGCTCCACAAAGCTGCCCTGGGCATTGACCTCCGCATGCAGGGAAATCATCCGCCGTCCGGGACCGTAATCGTGAACGAGCAGGTCGTGAATGCCCATGATCTGTGGATGGGAAAGCACAATGCTGCGGATTTTTGTGACAAACTCCGGGTCGGGAGCCTGACCGAGCAGCGGATTGATGGTATCCCGGGCAGAGCTTATGCCGGAATAAAAGATGAAGATCGCGACCAAAAGACCGCACCAGCCGTCGATGGCAAGACCGAAAATCCACCCAATAACAGAAGAAAGGAGGACGACGGAGGTAGCGAGCACATCGCCGAAGGAATCAGACGCTGTTGCGTTCATCGCAGAGCTGTCGATGGCACCGGCAATTTTGTGATTATAAAAATACATATAGAGCTTGACGAGAATGGAAACGACCAGAATCAAAAAAATAACCGGAGAAATTTCCGGCAGGGTCGGGTGCAGGATCTTCTCAAAGGAGGATTTGGCAAGCTCCGCTGCCATGATGAGGATAATGGCAGAAACGGAAAGCCCGGCGAGATATTCGATTCTTCCGTGCCCATAAGGATGGTCGGAGTCTGCTTCCTGTCCGCTCATCTTAAATCCGATCAGCGTAATGACCGAAGAACCGGCATCCGACAGGTTGTTGAATGCGTCCGCAGTGATGGCGATGGAATGGCTGATCATACCGGCGACGATCTTTAGCACAAATAGAAAAAAGTTAAAAAAAATGCCCACCGAACCGGTGAGAATGCCGTATGCCTGGCGAACCTTCGGGCTGGAATAATTCTCGTAATCCGGGATGAACAGTCTTGACAGAAGCGTAATCATGGTGTAATCCCTCCATAAGTTTGAAATGCTTCCTGAAATTTAAGTTATTTTTTCAGTATACCATTTTATGTGAAAAAAGCAAGGAAAAGTGATAGAAAAATCTCTTGACAAGAACCAACATTCTGTATATATTCAAAGCGTACCAATACTGATAATACACTTAATACAATCAATACAGTTCTGGATCGATAAAAAATCAAAAAGAATCGGAACAGAAGAAGGAGGAAAGATTGAAAAATAAAATTTTTCAATCACGAGATTTGTGTCTGCGCGCACTTGACACAAACTCGGCATGCGCAAAAGGCGTGCGCAGAAATGAGAGGAAAGGATGATTATACTGGATTACCGGGATACCAGACCGCTGTACGAGCAGATCGTGGACAAGTTCCAGATGCTGATTTTAAGCGGTGCGCTGGAGCCGAACAGCCGGATGCCGTCCGTACGCTCCCTGGCGGTGGAGCTGTCGATCAATCCGAACACGATTCAGCGGGCATACAGTGAGCTGGAGCGGAACGGATTTTTATACACAGTAAAAGGAAAGGGCAATTACGTCGCCTACAGTGACAGTCTAAAGGACGTCCGGAAGCAGGAAATTTTGGAAAAGCTCCGGGATCTGAAAAAAGAAGCGCTGAGCATGGGGATGACGGTAAAGGAGCTGACCGAGTTCCTGGAACAAGAGGATACAGCTGCGGCAGGGCAAAAAGAGACCAAAGCCCTTGCAGCGGAATGAGAGGAAGATTGAAAAATAAAATTTTTCAATCGCGGGATTTGTGTCTGCGCGCACTTGACACAAACTCGACATGCGCAAAAAGCGTGCGCAGAAATGAGCGGAAAACATGATAGAACTGAAAAACGTGAGCAAATCCTTTGACGGGATTGAAGCTCTGAAAAATGTAAGCGTGACAGTCCGGGAAGGAGAGGTTTTCGGGCTGATCGGGACAAACGGCGCGGGCAAAAGTACGCTGCTGCGCCTGGCGTGCGGGGTATTTAAGCCGGATGACGGATTAGCGATTGTGGATAATATGCCGGTATACGACAATGTGCATGCAAAGGCGAAGCTGTTTTTTATCGCGGACGAGCCGTACTTTTTCAACGGTGCGACGCCGAAGGACATGGAGCGTTATTACAGCAGCGTGTACCGGAATTTTGACCGGGAACGGTTTTACTTATACTTAAACAGCTTCGGGCTGGAATCGAGACGCAGGATCAGCACCTTTTCCAAAGGGATGAAAAAGCAGCTCGCGATTCTGCTGGGGCTGAGCGCAAAGACGGAGTACCTCCTGTGTGACGAGACCTTTGACGGGCTCGATCCTGTAATGCGCCAGAGTGTCAAAAGCATTTTTGCAAAGGAAATGCAGGAACGGCAGTTTACTCCGGTGATCGCCTCCCATAACCTGCGGGAGCTGGAGGATATCTGCGATCATGTGGGGCTTTTACATCAGGGCGGCGTGCTCTTATCGAAGGATCTGGAGGAGATGAAGTGCAACATCCAGAAAATCCAGTGTGTCTTTTCTTCCAAAGAGGAAGAGAAGCGGCTGTTAAAGCAGCTAGACATTGTAAAATGCGATAGACGGGGATCTTTGTTGACTCTGACAGTCAGAGGAAGCAGAGAAGAGATGATCGCCATGTTTGCAGCGGCAGACTGTCTGTTCCACGAGGTGCTGCCCCTTTCCCTGGAAGAAATCTTTATCAGCGAGACGGAGGTGCAAGGTTATGATATTAAAAAAATCGTACTGGGCTAAATGGCTGGAAAATAACAGAAGAAGAAGCTGGACTTTTTTGCTGTGTCTGGTGATGGCACTCTTTTGCGGTCCGCTGTATCTGATGGTTGTACTGACTGGTTTACAGAACAATTATGCAAATGACAGTGTTTACAATGCAGCGCAGGCCGCAGAGTCCCTGCGGGAACTGATTCAGTCCAGGATCACGGATGTGATCGGCTTTTCCTCCATACACGTCCTGTTTGCTGCTTTTTTTGCAATTCTATTTGCCGTGCAGGGCTTTTGCTGGCTTTACAGCCGCAGAAAAACAGATCTGTACTTTTCGGTCCCGGAATCCTTAAAAAAGCGTTATATGCTGATCTGTGGAAACGGAATTTTGGTCTATAGCTTTTCTACCCTGACAGCACTTTTGCTGGACTGGATCATTGGCGCAGCATTTCATGGAATGACAGGAATTCTGGCGGCACAGTCATTACTGGCATGGTTCGTGGAGCAGCTTGCGTTTATTGCGATGTATCAGGTGGCGCTTGTGGCAGTCATGCTGACCGGAAACATCCTGACGGCGCTGTTGGGATGCGCGGTGTTTTTTTCCTATGAGCTGGCAGTGAGATTCCTGATCGATGAATTAAAAACGATGTTTTTTGCCAGCTATTGCAGTGCAGATGCAAGACAGTGGATGCAAAAAAGCTATCTGACACCCTTTGCAGGCTTTTGGGACTTGCTGAATCATATCTGGTACAGAGACGAAGGACGACTGTGCAGCTATAAAAATGCAGGCGGCTGGGGCAGGGCTGTGGGGGTAGAATGTATTTTGCTTCTTGCCTGTGCGGCGGCTGCAGGCCTGTTTGCATTCTGGCTTTACCGCAGGCGCAAAACAGAAAGCTATGAGCATGCCATTGCATTTGCACCCCTCAAGGGTATTTTGGAGGCTGCGATGGTAGTGCCCTTTGGCATTGCTGTTGGCATGATCATTTCCCGTGTAGCAGCAAATAAGGGGCTGTTTTTATTTGGTGGCTGCATTGTAGGTGTCCTTGTCGGACATGTGGTGATCCGCCTGATTTACCGATGCGAGTTAAAAACCATATTGGATGGAAAGCTTGCCGGAATTTTCAGTATAGCGGCAGCGGTTTTGATCCTTGCAGGCTTTCAGTTTGACTGGGCAGGCTATGATCGCTGGATTCCGGAGAAAGGGAACATTGCAGCCGTGTCTGTGACGATGGAAGATGACTATACGGCTTTTGGTTATTATCAGGGCGAAAGCTTCGGCTCCGATGACATTATGTATGAGGCTTTCGATGATCGGATGCTCCGACGGATGAATTCAACCGAGGAAAAGACGATCGATGCGGCAATCCGGATGCAGAAGAGATGGCAGGATGCCGGAATGCCGGGGAGCTTTAGGGAGGAGGAAGCGCAGACAGAGATTTCTGCAGAGGAAATTAACCCAAAGGAAGAGAAACGCTATGTCAGATGGGTGGTCTGCTATACCATGGAGAGCGGCAGAAAGGTATACCGTCGCTTTTTGGCCGATTCAAACGAAAACCGTTCTGAAATTGATACTGTAATGCGGGATGCTTCCTACCAGCGGGAGCGATATCAGTTAAATGACCCGGATTTTCTGGCAAATGTCGGTAAGATGAAAGTAAGCTATTATAATGGCGTTACGGAAAGCTTTTACACCGGAGATAAGCAGACCCTCTTAAAGACGCTGCAGGAGGAAATGAAGAAGTATGATTACAGTCTGATCTCGTCGGAGCTTCCAAACGGAAGACTGACCTTTGCTATGGCGGATCCGGAGGAGAAGGATGCATCGATGATGACCACCTGGACCTATCCGGTCTATGGGTCCTATTTGGCCTTAAACGACCTGCTTGTGCAGGATGGTGCTGAGGTTTATGCCCGTGCCGGCCACCAGAGCGCAGATGACATCGAATCGATCAAGGTAGATTACTATTATTATGACGATGACAGCGAAGAGGAAAACAGTGACAGCTTCTTTGAACCCGGAGAAATCTCGGATCAGGAAATCCAGGTGACCCTTTCCGATCCGGAGGATATCGAAAAAATGCTTGACGCAATCTATCCGGTGGAATTAAGCTGGATTAGTGGAGAGGAATTCGGCGTTTACAACTGGGATTATCGGATTGATGTGACAGTTGTGCCGAAGGAAAGCAGCTACAGCAATCCGGATGAGCAGGTGCGGATCCTGAAAAGTCAGGAACCTTCCTTACTTGCGGAGAGGATCCGACAGGCGGCGGTGCGGGATTAAGCTGTCTGCAAAATCAAATCTATCAGGGAATGGAGAGTGCGTATGAAGTTCAAAGACATGCCCTATAAAAGGGTCGATTATGACAAAACAGCGGAGCAGTTTAAAACTTTGACCAAACGGGTCAAAGAAGCAAAAAGCGGAGAAGAACTCTGGGAGATCCATCAGGAATATTACAAGGTTTATCAGAATATGATGGATTCCATGACGATTGCGGAAATCCGTCACGACGGCAATACCGCAGATCCGTTTTACGCGGCAGAAAAGGATTATTACGATGAGACAGCGCCGATGCTGAGCAGTCTGGCAACCGATTATCAGCGCGCCCTGTACGAATCGCCGTACCGTTCTTTTATGGAAGAAAAGATCGGCAGGGTTGCCTTTGCGACGATGGACAATGCGATCAAGAGTATGGATGAAAGCATTATCGGCCTGATGCAGGAGGAAAACGCGTTGACGACTCAGTACAATAAGCTGATCGCGTCCGCGAAGATTCCGTTTGACGGGCAGGTATGCAATCTGTCCCTGCTGCGTCCCTATCTGACCGGAAACGACAGAACCGTAAGAAGACAGGCATGGAAGGCTTACAGCGATTACTTTATGACAGTTGCGGATGAACTGGATGACATTTATGACAAGCTGGTAAAAAACCGCACTGCGCAGGCAAAGGCGATGGGCTATGACAATTATATCCAGCTGGGCTACTACAGAATGAACCGTAACAGCTACGACAGAAACGATGTCGAAAATTTCCGCCGACAGGTGAAGGAGGTATTCGTACCGTTTGCGGAGCGCGTACACGAGATCAGAAGAAAGCGCCTCGGTCTGGAGAAGCTTTCTTATATCGATAACGAGGTTTATTTCAAAGAAGGCAATCCCGATCCGGTGGGCACTGCACAGGAAATTCTGGAGAGCGGACAGAAGATGTATGCGGAGCTGTCCCCCGAAACCAAAGAATTTTTCGATTTCATGATGGAGAATGAGCTCTTCGATGTGTTCGGCAGAAAGGATAAAAAACAGGGCGGCTATATGACCTATCTGCACCAGTATCATTCTCCTTTTATCTTTGCTAACTTTAATGGAACCAGCGGCGACGTAGACGTGATCACGCATGAATGCGGACATGCATTTCAGGGCTATCTGTCCGGGCAGGATCCGATCATGGAGCATGCGGACATCACGATGGAAACTGCGGAAATCCACTCCATGTCGATGGAATTTTTCACGGATCCGTGGATGAAGGAATTTTTCGGAGATCGTGAAAAGGACTTCTTAAGCATGCAGCTGGAGGATGCGATCCGTTTTATCCCATATGGAACGATGGTGGACGAGTTCCAGCATATCGTCTATGAAACTCCGGAGCTGACACCGCAAGAACGCCGCCGGGAGTGGAGCAGACTGGAAAAAATCTACATGCCCCATCTGGATTACGAAGATGATCCGTTCTTTTCCAAGGGGGGATTCTGGCAGAAACAGCAGCATATTTACAACAGCCCGTTTTATTATATTGACTATGTGCTGGCACAAAGCTGCGCATTCCAGTACAAGGTGTGGATGGATGAGGATTACAGAGAGGCATGGAAGAGCTACCTTGCGCTCTGCAGATTGTCTGCTTCAAAATTTTATCCTGAAATGCTGCGGGAATGCGGCTTAAAGGTTCCGTTTGAAGACGGATATTTTGAAGAAATCGTAGAGAAGCTGGAGAAAAAACTTCACGCGTAAACGGTGGTCAACGGGGAGAAAATACTCTCAAAATAGAATAAATTTTGTGAAAAACGACCGGAAAGAAATGAAATTCCGGTCGTTTTTTTGGACGCTATTTCGATATTATCAAACGAAAAAATACTTGAAAGAAGTAGAAAATTATGATATAGTTTTCACCAGTGAAAAAAGCCCGGCAGGTAACAAACCCAAAGGAGGGTCTTGTTGCCCGGGATTTTTATTTAAGCATAATGTCCGCCTGAAGCGAATAAGTGTATTTACTAGACGGATGTGCGAAAGAAAAGGAGTGTTGACATTTGACAAAGTATGTTGTGAAGAGAGTACTGCTTGCAATCCTGACCGTGTTCATTGTCTGTGCCATTACGTTTTTTGCGATGAACGCGATTCCCGGCGGTCCTTTTGATGGAGAGAAAGCGATCTCAGATGAGGTGAGGCGCGTTCTGGAACAGCGCTTTAATTTGGATAAGCCTGTCTGGGAGCAGTTCTTTTTATATCTGAACAATTTGCTTCACGGTGATTTTGGTGTTTCTGCAAAGACTGGAAGAGAGATTAAAACGACGATCTTCAGTTCCTTTAGTGTTTCTGCAAAGCTTGGCGGCATGGCGGTTTTAGTAGCATTGATTTCCGGCGTAGTGATGGGAAGCATTGCGGCTCTGACCAGAAACAAGCTGCCGGACAGACTGATCATTTTCTTCTCGACGCTGTTTACTTCCCTGCCCAGCTTTGTACTGGGTACCCTGCTTTTGCTGGTGTTCTGTATTAAATTAAAATGGGTTCCGGTATGGAGCTCCTCCAGTCATAACTACGTGTTGCCGGTCATTGCCCTTGCTGCATATCCCATGGCCTACATCACCCGACTGACCAAGACGAGTATGCTGGATGCTCTGGGACAGGATTATGTCCGTACCGCGCGGGCGAAGGGCGTTGCACAGTGGAAGGTCATCTTCAAGCATACCCTGAGAAATGCCCTGATTCCGGTTATTACCTATGTCGGCCCGATGACGGCATCCATCCTGACCGGTTCTCTCGTTGTAGAGTCCATTTTTACGATCGGCGGTCTTGGTTCCAAGTTTGTAGAATGTATTACAAACCGTGATTATCCGATGATCATGGGTACGACGATTTTCCTGGCAACCCTGATGGTTACGATGACCCTGATCACCGATATCGTTTACAAGCTGATCGATCCCAGAATCACACTGGAATAAGAAAGGAGGAAGCAATGAGCAGCGAAACCAATAGCATTGATCAGATGCCCAAGAAATCTCCTTTGAGTTTTCAGGTGGATCTGAAGAAATTTGAAAAAGCAACTGATGAAGAAAAAAGACAGCAGGATGTTATGAGCGAATCGGTATCCTTCTTTAAAGATGGTATGCGCAAGCTGATGAAAAATCCGCTGGCAGTTGGCAGTATTATTGTCCTGATCGTCATTATTGCAATGATTCTGATCGTACCCCATGTGGTACCTTATAAATATTCCCAGATCATTACCGTAAATGGCAGCCGTGATAAGGCGGCGGGCAACATGGCACCTTTTACCTATTCCGAAAAAGAGCTGGCTTACATGGCAGAGGGCGGAGAAGTGTTCCCTCACATCATGGGAACGGACAGCATGGGACGTGATTATTTCATCCGTGTTATTTACGGAACCCGGGTTTCTCTGACGGTAGGTCTGTTTGCAGCGGTGATCGTCCTTTTGATCGGCGTTGTTTACGGAAGTATTTCCGGTTATTTTGGAGGCAAGGTGGATATGGTGATGATGCGTATCGTGGACATCATTTATTCCCTGCCGGATATGCTGATGGTGGTTCTTCTGTCTGTCGTACTGCGTGAGGTTATCAATGTCGACGCATTTCCGGCGCTGCAGAAGATCGGTACCAACATGATCTCCATGTTTATCGTATTTGCCCTGCTGTACTGGACCGGCATGGCACGTATGGTCCGCGGTCAGATTCTGACCGTAAAACAGAATGAATACATTCTGGCGGCGAGAGTCAGCGGTGCGAAGGATTCCAGAATTATCCGCCGTCACATTCTGCCGAATATCGTCAGCGTTATCATCATTGCAGCAGCGCTGCAGATTCCGTCTGCGATCTTTACAGAGAGCTTCTTAAGCTTTATCGGTCTGGGGGTACAGGCTCCGATGCCGTCTCTCGGTTCCCTTGCAAACGAGGCAAGAGCCGGAATCACCCAGTATCCTTACAAACTGTTATTCCCTGCCGGCATGATCTGTCTGATCACCCTGGCATTCAACCTGTTGGGCGATGGCCTGCGGGATGCATTTGACCCGAAATTAAGGAGGTAAGACCATGAGTGAGAATATCCTTTCCGTGCAGAATCTGCATACCTCCTTCCACACAGATAAGGGAGAGGTCAAGGCAGTCAACGGTGTTACATTTAACCTTGAAAAAGGCAAAATCCTCGGTATTGTCGGCGAATCCGGTTCCGGCAAATCCGTAACCGCATATTCCATTATGCGTATTCTGGAAAAGAACGGCCGCATCACAGAAGGCAAAATCCTTTACAAAGGACAGGATATTGCAGAATTTTCTGAAAAACAGATGCGGGAGTTCCGTGGAAAATGCTGTTCTATTATTTTCCAGGATCCCATGACGAGCTTAAATCCGGTATTTACGGTGGGCAACCAGTTAAGGGAAGCCATTGAGCTTCACACGGACAGAAAAGGGAAAGAGGCGGAGGCAAGAGCCATTGAGATGCTGACTTTAGTTGGTGTCAATGAACCGGAAAAGCGTGTGAAACAGTACCCCTACGAATTATCCGGCGGTATGCGCCAGCGTGTCATGATCGCAATGGCGCTGGCCTGTGAGCCTGATATCCTGATTGCAGACGAACCTACGACTGCCCTGGATGTTACGATCCAGGCACAGATTCTGGAGCTGATGCAGTCCCTGCAGAAAAAGCTCGGCATGGCAATCATCATGGTAACCCATGATCTTGGTGTTATCGCGGACATGTGCGATGAAATTATCGTTATGTACGGCGGAAGAGTCTGTGAAAGAGGTACGGCAGAAGATATTTTCTACCGTCCGCACCATGAATATACGAAAGGTCTGCTGCGTTCCATTCCGAATGTGGACAGAATCGGCGAAAAGCTTATCCCGATTCCGGGAACACCGATCAACCTCTTAAATATGCCAAAGGGCTGTGCATTTTGCCCACGCTGCGAGGAAGCGATGAAGATCTGTATCGAAGAGCAGCCGCCGGAAATGCAAATGCCTGACGGTCATTTCGCATCCTGCTGGCTGAACGTAAAGGCAGCCATGGAGGAAGAAAAAGGAGGCAGACAGTGAGCGAAGAAGTAAAAAACAAAAGCGAATATCTGGTGGAGGTACGGGATTTAAAACAGTATTTCCCGATCAAAACCGGATTTATGAAAACCACACCCTTAAAAGCGGTGGACGGCGTTTCCTTTTCCATCAAGCCGGGAGAAACCCTCGGTCTGGTAGGAGAATCCGGCTGCGGCAAGACGACTGTAGGAAGATCTCTGCTGCGTCTGTATACACCGACCTCCGGCGACGTCTTTTTCGATGGGGAGAGAGTGAATGAAAAGAGCATCGGACATATGCGCAGACAGATGCAGATGGTGTTCCAGGATCCCTATTCTTCCTTAAATCCCCGCATGACAGTCGAGGATATCATCGGCGAGCCTCTGGATGTCCACAAGCTTTACACCTCCAGAGGGGAAAGAAGAGACAAGATCCTGCATCTGATGGAGCTGGTCGGTTTGAATGCAGAGCATGCAACCCGTTATGCACATGAGTTTTCCGGCGGTCAGAGACAGCGTATCGGTATTGCGAGAGCACTTGCCACCAATCCGAGATTTATCGTCTGTGACGAAGCAGTCAGTGCACTGGATGTTTCCATTCAGGCACAGGTCATCAACATGTTTGAAGAGCTGCAGGAGAAGCTGGGCGTTGCCTATCTGTTCATTGCCCATGACCTGTTGGTTGTCCATCACATTTCTGACAGAATTGCAGTAATGTATCTGGGCAGGATCGTGGAGATCGCAGATTCCAATGAATTAAATGACAATCCCATGCATCCTTATACACAGTCTCTTTTAAGTGCAGTTCCCTATCCGGATCCGAAGATGGCAAAGGAACGGCAGAGAATCGTTCTCGAAGGGGATGTCCCGAGCCCTCTGCACATGCCAAGCGGCTGTGCATTCCGTACCAGATGTCGATATGCCACGGAAAAGTGTGCACAGGAGTGCCCGTCCTTGACAGATCGCGGCAACGGACATCAGGTAGCATGCTGGAATAAGTAACCGGCAGTAATTTTGACGCTTGGACAGGACGCAGATTTAGCGGACTGTTTGGGTATATATTATTTTTCATTATCTATCTTTAAAGGAGGAAGACATTATGAAAAAGAAGTATCTGGCACTTGTGCTGGCAGCTTGCATGACCGCTTCTTTGGCAGCTTGTGGTTCCACAGCAGCTGATACAAGCGCTCCTGCAGCAACAACAGAAGAAGCAGCAGACACCGCTGCAGCAGAATCCACTGAAGCAGCAGACACTGCAGCAGCAACCGGTGAGCATGGACCCAGCAGCGAAGCTGCTCCGGCATGGGAGGATTATGATGCAAGAATCGCTGCGATCAGATCGGAGACAGATCTTGTAAAGCGTGAAGCGCTGATGCATGAGGCTGAGGACGAGCTGATGAACACCTGGGCAGTTGTTCCGCTGTACTACTACAACGACAGCTACCTGCAGAAGACCGATGTAGAGAACATCTATGCCAACCTGTTCGGCTATAAATACTTCGGTTTTGCAAAGACTCCTACCAACACCCTGGATCTTCAGATTGCATCTGAGCCCGACAAACTGGATCCCGCGCTGAACTCCACTGTTGACGGTGCATGCCTGGCAATCCTGAACTTCTCCGGCTTATTTGCATACGATGAGAACGGTCAGCTGGTTCCCGAACTGGCAGATTCCTATGAAATGAGCGAAGACGGTATGACCTATACCTTCACGATGAAGGATGGTTTAAAGTGGTCTGACGGCGAAGCTCTGGATGCAAATGACGTTCTGTATAGCTGGAACCGTCTGGCAGATGAAAACACAGCTGCTGACTATTCTTACCTGTGCTCCGTATTTGCAACTAAGGATGACGGCACTCTGGATATCGAAGCAAGCGAAGACGGCAAGACCTTTACTGCTCATCTGAACGCACCCTGCGCATATTTCCTTGACCTGTGCGCATTCCCTGCTTTTTATCCTGTACCTCAGCAGGCTGTAGAAGCTGCTGACGGCGCTGACACCAACCCCGGTGCATGGGCACTGGAAGCTGGTTTCGTAGGCAGCGGCCCGTTCGTACTGACCGAGTGGAAGCATAACGAGTCCATGACCTATGAGCCCAACCCCAACTACTGGGCAGCTGACAAGGTTTCCCTGACAAAGATCAACTTCATGCTGAGCTCTGATGACACAGCAATTTACAATGCATTCCAGGATGGCTCCCTGCAGTTTGCAGATACCATTCCTACCGATATGATGGCTACCGTTAAGGATACCCCTGAATATCACAAGATCCCTACTCTGGGAACTTACTACTGCGGTTTCAATGTAAACAGCGAGCTGTTTGCAGGCAAGACGGTTGAAGAGGCTGCAGCAATGAGAGAAGCATTCTCCCTGCTGATCGACCGTCAGTATATCGTTGATGCGATCGCACAGGCAAACCAGGAAGTTGCCAATACCTTCATTCCTGCCGGCATGAGCGATGGCAATGGCGGTGAGTTCAGAGCAAATGATGACGCTTACACCTATCCGGATGAAGAGAACGTTGGTTACTTCAATCCTACCGATATGGAGGGCAACACAGAGAAAGCAATCGAGCTGTTAAAGAGCGCTGGCTATGAATTCGATGAAAGCGGCATGCTTTCCGCAAATACCCCGATCAACATGACTTACCTGACCAACGATTCCGAAGGTAATGTTAAGATCGGTGAAGCAATCCAGCAGGATTTCGCTATGATCGGTATCAACGTAACCGTTGAGACCCGTGAGTGGTCCGTATTCCTGAACGAGAGAAAAGACGGTCAGTTCGACTTCGCTCGTGAAGGCTGGCTGGCAGACTACAACGACCCGATCAACATGCTTGAAATGTGGGAGACCACTTCCGGCAACAACGATATGCAGTTCGGCAGATAAGTTAATTGCTGCGGCACATTGCAATTGCATGGCAGTGAAAATTGCATAAAAATAGAATGCACGCTCTGCGAGCATTCTATTGTCATAAAAAAGAGAACCGGCGGACATTGAAAAATGCCTGCCGGTTTTTTGCTCCCGGAAACTGGAGGTTGCCATTTGAAAAAAGTGTGATAAAATATACTCATTGAGTATAAAGGAGACGGCGGTGAACAAAAAAAGAAACGAGCACCCCGTCTGGACTGCTCTGAGTCAGCCTCACGGTCGCAAAACCCGTTTCACATGATTATGATAAAATAAAAAAATGATCTTGTCAACTATAGAATTATTAATAAATGACAGCAAGGAATTGCAATGATAAAATCAAAACAAAGGATGGATTTCAACATGACTTCAAATAATCAGAAAAATATGCTCCCCAAAAAAAAGGACTCGGAGCTTTCTAAAGCCACAGAATCCAAGTCTGCCAAGGCTCCGGGGGCTGCTTCGCCCAAAGAAGCAGACGCCCAGTCTTCTACAAAATCCCATCGCCGCCGGGCCTATCTGGACGATTTCAGGAAAACACAAAACGGTGACTATCAATACGAGGGCAGTCGATATGCCTGTGAACTGTCAGAAAAAGAGTGGAAAAAACAATCCACCGCGATGGCGGCTGCCGGAATTGCGGTCATCCTGATGACGATCGCCGCAGGCTGCGTGCCGTCGGTGGGATTACAGGGAAGCATTTTCGTGCTGCTTCCATATGCAGTGCAGCTGGCGGCAGCCTGCAGCCTCGCGTGGGCATGTGCAAGGCTTTTGGGCAAGGAATATCCGCTTCGGGAATACGTTTATCAGCAGACAGTGTGCAAAATATCGCTGCGCAGCGGAGTCTGCATCGCAGCAGCAGGAGTGTCCGTCATAGGAGAACTTGTTGAATTAACGCGTCACAGCGACGAAATTTTATTCTCCATTCCGTTCCTTCTAATAGAAGTAGTTATGGGCGTTGCCGCACTTGTGCTTTTAAAAAACGTTAAAAAATACACGTGGAAACGTGTGCGACTGTGACGAAAAAATGTATTTTTGACACGGAATGGGATTGACAGAAAGCAAAAAAGATAGTAATATGTTTAAACATTGGCTAATACTTTGACGAAAGGAAAAGAAAATGGGCCGATGTAACCTGCAGGTACGGCGATCACAGGGGCGGAAAAGCTGTGAGAACCGGTATATTCTGCAACAAATGTACAATTTTTAAGAAAAAAACTCCTGTGTATCTGCATGAAATAAAAAGGATGCAAACGGTGTTTTTTTCAAAAAAAGGAGGATTCACATGAAAAAGGCGAACAAGGCTCTTGCAGCTCTGCTTGCGCTTACCATGGTGACCGGTTCTCTGGCTGGCTGCGGAAGCAGCAATGGCTCCGGCAAGACAGAGACAACACCTGCTACGGAAGGCACAACAGAGACAGCAGATGCTGGTGCATCTGCAAGCGGCGCGGATACTCTGGTGGCATCCAGCGCACATTTTGAGGGAAAATTCTCTCCGTTCTTTGCAGCCAGCGCAGAAGATCAGCATATCGTTGATATGACTCAGATCCCTCTGTTAGGCTCTGACAGACAGGGCGCTATTGTTGAGAAAGGTATCGAAGGTGAGACTCGTTCTTACAATGGAACAGACTATACCTATTATACCGCTTCTGATCTGGAGATGACCCAGAACGACGACGGTTCCGTTTATTATGACGTTACCATACGCGATGATCTGACCTTCTCTGACGGAACACCGATCACAATTGATGATGTAATTTTCAGCATGTATGTATATTGCGATCCTACCTATGACGGCTCTGCAACTCTGTACAGCCAGCCGATCCTTGGCGTGGATGAGTACCGGGAAGGTATGGCAACCCTGGCTTCCCTGATCGCAGCAGCAGGCGAAGACAACACAGACTTCTCTCTGTGGACAGAAGATCAGCAGACTGCTTTCTGGGCTGCAGTAAATGACGGTGGTACTGCATTTGCACAGGAAATCGTTGATTACATGGCAGAGAACGGCGCTACTGACGTTACCTCTGCAGCAGCTGGCTGGGGCTTCGAGCTGGCTGACGGCGCTACCGCAAAGGATTTCTTTATGGCCATCGGCGATCAGTATGAATGGAACTTCTCTTCCATGGAAGCTGAGACAGCAGGCTCTGCTCTGTCTGACCTGATTCCGGAAGATGTTTACAATTACTCCACTGTTGGTGTAAAAACCGGTGATTCCGCAGATCATATCGAAGGTATCCAGAAGACCGGCGACTACAGCATGAGAGTTGTAACTACCGAAGTTGCCGCTAACATGATCTATCAGCTTTCTTTTGCAATCGCTCCTCTGAGCTACTACGGCGATGCATCTCTGTATGATTATGACAACAATAAGTTCGGTTTTGAAAAGGGTGACCTTTCCAAGGTTCGTTCTGTAACTACCGCTCCTATGGGTGCTGGCCCTTACACCTTCAAGGAGTTCAGCAACGGTATCGTTTATCTGGATTCCAACCAGAGCTACTTCCAGGGCGAGCCCAAGATCAAGCATGTGAACTTCCTGGAAACGCAGGAAGACGATAAGGTTGTTGGCGTAGAATCCGGCACCATCGATATTGCAGATCCTTCCTACTCTACCGAGGTTCGTAACCAGATTACAGAATACAACGGCGGCAGCGAAGATTTCGACGGTGATGTGATCACTCTGCGTCTGTATGATTTCCTTGGTTATGGCTATGTCGCCATGAGTGCAGACAACATCAAGGTTGGCAGCGATCCTGCATCCGAGCAGTCCAAGGATCTGCGTAAGGCAATTGCAACTATCCTTGCAGTATATCGTGATGAAGGTATTGATTCCTACTACGGCGATTCCGCTTCTGTAATCAACTACCCGATCTCCAATACCTCCTGGGCAGCACCTCAGGTAACAGACGACGGTTACCAGATCGCGTATTCTACTGATGTAGACGGCAATCCGATCTACACTGACGGCATGAGCACAGAAGAGAAATATGAAGCAGCAGCACAGGCAGCACTTGGCTTCTTTGAAGCAGCTGGCTACACCGTAGAAGACGGCAAGCTGACAGCAGCTCCTGAAGGCGCTAAGCTTGGCTATCAGGTAAACATCGGTGCAGGCGGCTCCGGTGATCATCCTTCCTTCCTGCTGTTAAAGAATGCGGCAGACGCGTTTGCAAAGATCGGCTTTACTCTGACGGTAAACGATATCGCAGTTGCATCTGAACTGTATCAGACCTATCAGTCCGGCGTAGCAGAGATGTGGGTAGCAGCCTGGAGCGCAACTCCTGACCCTGATATGTATCAGCTGTATCACAGCAAGGGCGCAACCAACTACTACAAGATCAATGATCCTGAGCTGGATGAAATGATCGTTGCAGCACGTCAGTCCGTTGACCAGACATATAGAAAGAGCCTGTATAAAGCAGCCATGGATATTATCATGGACTGGGGTGTTGAAGTTCCTGTTTACCAGAGAAGCGAATGCTACATCTTCTCTAGCGAACGCATCAACATCAGCACTCTGACTCCTGATATGACTCCTTACTGGAGCTGGAGAAATGAAGTTGAAAAGCTGGAGTTAAACTAAACGACGGCGATTCCTGTGCAGCTTAAAACGCACAGACTGCAGGCTTATGCCCCTGATCTTCCTCTAAGGAGGAGATCAGGGGCGATGCTGTATATCAAGGAGCTGCCTGGGGCAGGCGGCCGCTTGATATACAGCGGAAGAAGGGAATCGATAAGAACAAAGGGAGAGTTTTTTATGCGGAAATATATCGTCAAAAGACTGCTTTTGTCAGTCATGATTTTATTTTGCGTATCCTTCATCATTTACACTCTGATGAGATGTCTTCCCGGCTCTTTTGTGGAAACGAGAGCAATGCAGCTTTCGCAGGGAGCGGGTGCAAAGTCCTATGATGAATGGATGGAACAGTTAAATGCATCCTACGGCCTGGACAAACCGATCGTACTCGGTTTTGTGACCTGGGTAGGTGATGCGCTGAAGGGCAATTTCGGAGACAGCTGGAAATATACGGTACCGGTATTGGATAAATTTAAGGAAGTTATCTGGCTTTCCTTTGTGATGGGTGCGATTTCCTTTATATTACAGCTGATCATTGCGATCCCGTTGGGAGTTGTCGCAGCAACAAAGCAGTATTCCAAAGCAGACTACCTGATCACAGCAGGTGCATTGATGGGTATTTCGCTGCCGACCTTCTTTTTCGCAACGCTGTTAAAGCTGCTGTTCTCCGTAAAGCTGGGCTGGTTTGATTTATATGGTCTGGTGGGACGTAATTATGCACAGCTGGATTCCTGGGGGCAGCTTATGGATAAGGCAAACCATCTGGTACTGCCGATTATTACACTGGTGATCGTTTCTGTCGGTTCCCTGATGCGTTATACAAGAACAAATATGCTGGAGGTATTAAATGCGGATTATATCCGTACTGCGCGTGCAAAGGGACTTTCCGAGAAAAAGGTTATTTATCACCATGCGTTCCGCAATACCCTGATTCCCCTCGTTACGGTTGTCGGCGGTTCCCTGCCTGGATTGTTTTCCGGTGCACTGATCACGGAAACACTGTTTGCAATCCCGGGTATCGGCTATACCTCTTATCAGGCGATGGTTTCCGGCGATATTCCGTTTTCCATGTTTTATATGACGTTTCTGGCAATCCTGACCCTTGCCGGAAACCTGATTTCCGATATTTTGTACGCGGTGGTTGATCCCCGTGTCCGGATTGCGTAAGAAAGGAGGAGAGCGTGATGCAGGAAGAAAAGAAAGTGACAGAAGAAACAAAAGAGCAGGAACTGTCCTTAAATGACGACCGTCGTGTCAAAGTGCTGTCCCCCGGCGCACTGGTTGCAAAACGGTTTTTCCGAAACAGACTGGCAGTAGTTGGCTTGACTATGCTGGTCGTTATGTTTGTCTTTTCCTTTATCGGCGGTCTGGTAAGCCCTTACGGACAGGATGAACAGTTCTATACTTACACGCACATGGACAAAGAGTATGTGGGTGTGGTAAAAAATAACGATCTGCGTTACACGATCAATGACGGACAGGAGTTTGGCTCCATTCTGCAGGCTCAGCTGATGCTTGCGATCGGCAAGAATGCGGAAAGCTTTGAGTATAAAGATGTGACCTATGAGGTAGAGAAAGAGGGCGAAGACCTTTATCTGATTTCGAGCAACGGCACAGTGCTGGCAATCGCAGCAAAGGACATCGTAAACGCTGCAGACGGCGCAGAGGCTTCTGCATTGACTTTCGCAGTCAAGCATGAAGCGTTAAAGGCCTATGCAAACGGAGAAACTGCTTTTACTGCAGACGGACAGGATTATACGATGGATGCAGATGGAAACATTTTATCCGGCGGCGATGAGATCGGTTATGTCAGCCGCTTCGTTGTACAGGCAAAGGAAAACGGCGTTGTCATCAGCCGTGACTTTAAAGAAAAGCTGGCAGATGCCATCGACAGCGACACCGAAGAATTTGTATACACCGATGCAGACGGTGAGGAATACACCTACACCATCACTTACAAACCGGATTCCAAGACCTGGTCTGTACTGCAATCGAAGGAAACCTATGTGTATGACCGTTATGCAGGTCCCTCCAAAACCCACTGGCTCGGCACCGATACCAACGGTATGGATATGCTGACCCGTCTGATGTACGGTGGCCGTGTATCTCTGGTGATCGGATTTATCGTTGTATTTATTGAAGCGTTCCTGGGTATCTTGCTGGGCGGTATCGCCGGATACTTCGGAAAATGGGTGGATAACCTGATCATGCGTATTGTAGATATTTTCTACTGTATTCCGTCCACACCCCTGATCATCATTCTGGGTGCTGCGATGGATGCCATGCAGCTCGATCCCCAGATCCGTATGCTTTATCTGATGCTGGTTCTCGGTTTCCTGGGCTGGCCGTCTATCGCACGTCTGGTGCGTGGACAGATCCTTTCCCTGAGAGAGCAGGAATTTATGACAGCCGCGGAAGCCTGCGGTATCCGCGCTTCCAAGCGGATTTTCCGTCATCTGGTTCCGAACGTTATCCCGCAGCTGATCGTAACCTGTACGATGAGCCTTGGCGGTACGATTATTACGGAAGCAACCCTTTCCTTCTTAGGTCTGGGTGTTAAGTTCCCGTTCGCATCCTGGGGTAACATCATCAACGACGTCAACAATGCTTACGTTATGACCAACTACTGGTTTATCTGGATCCCGGCAGGTATCTGTCTGCTGATCACAGTACTTGGCTTTAACTTTGTAGGCGACGGTCTGCGCGATGCGTTCGACCCGAAGATGAAACGATAAGGAGGGAGAACCAGCTATGGCAAAAAAACATCCGGAAGGCTATCTCTCCGCGAAAGAATCCAGACGGATTTCCAGAGAGAACCGTAAGATTACAGGTAAGTATGAAAAACAGTACAAGCGTAAAAATGTTCCGGAGCAGGAATATCTGACACAGATGCACAATCCGGAAAATGCAGTGGAATTTGATAATCTGCATACCTATTTCTTTACAGACGTCGGAACGGTAAAATCCGTTGACGGCGTAAGCTTTGAGGTTCCTATCGGCAAGACGGTTGGCGTCGTAGGCGAGTCCGGCTGCGGTAAATCCGTAACCAGCTTATCCCTGATGCAGCTGCTGCAGCGTCCCCAGGGTCAGATCGTAGATGGCCAGATCCGCTTAAACCTGGGCGATAAGGCATATGATATTGCAAAAACTCCGATGGAGAAGATGCAGAAGCTGCGCGGTAATTATATGTCCATGATTTTCCAGGAGCCTATGACTTCCCTGAATCCGGTTTTTCGTATCGGTGAACAGGTAGAAGAAGTAATCGAGCTGCATGACGGCGAAGGAAAGAGCAAGGAAGAGATCAAAGCCCGTACCATTGAGCTTTTGGAGATGGTCGGTATTGCAAACAGCGAAGGCGTTTACAAGATGTATCCCCACGAGCTCTCCGGCGGTATGCGTCAGCGTGTCATGATCGCAATGGCGCTGGCTTGTAACCCGAAGATCATCATTGCAGACGAGCCGACGACGGCGCTGGACGTAACGATCCAGGCACAGATTCTGGATCTTCTGCGCAACTTGAAAAATAGAATCAATTCCTCCATCATGCTGATCACCCACGATCTGGGCGTTATCGCAGAGATGGCGGATTACGTTGTTGTTATGTATGCAGGACGCGTTGTGGAAAAAGGTACGGTACAGGAGATTTTTGCGAATCCTTCCCACCCTTATACAATCGGTCTGATGGCTTCCAAACCGGTGATCGGCAAAAAGGTCGATAAGCTTTATTCCATCCCCGGCAAGGTGCCGAACCCGGTCAACATGCCGGATTACTGCTATTTCCGTGATCGCTGCGAAATGCGCTGTCCGGAATGCGATGGAAAATACCCCTGCGAGATCAGCCTGTCCGAAACACACAAGGTCAGCTGCTATCGCTATTACGATAAGAAGGAGGGAAAATAAATGCAGCCAATCGATAAGGATTTCACACCGGTAGAATATGATCCGCAGTATATTCTGATGGTCAATCAGCTGAAAAAATATTTTCCCATCAAAGGCGGTATGGTCGGTAAAACCGTTGGACAGGTCAAGGCTGTTGACGGCGTAACCTTTAACTTGAAGCGCGGAACCACCATGGGTCTGGTAGGCGAGTCCGGCTGCGGCAAGACGACGACCGGACGTACCATCCTGCGTCTGTCCGGCGAAAAAACCGGCGGACAGGTGCTGTTTAACGGAAAAGAGGTTTATGACCTTTCTTCCAAAGAGATGCGCGAGATGCGTACAAAAATGCAGATCATCTTCCAGGATCCGTTTTCCAGCCTTTCTCCCCGTCTTCCTGTCGGTGAGATCATCGGCGAAGCGGTTCGGGAGCACAATCTGGTTCCCAAGGCAGAATTAAATGACTATATCGATCAGGTTATGGATAACTGCGGTTTGCAGCCCTTCCACAAAGACCGGTATCCCCATGAGTTCTCCGGCGGACAGAGACAGCGTATCTGTATCGCAAGAGCACTTGCCTTAAATCCGGAATTCGTTGTCTGTGACGAGCCGGTATCTGCGCTGGACGTATCGATTCAGGCGCAGATCATTAACCTGTTAAAGGAGCTGCAGGAAAAATACAGCCTGACCTACCTGTTCATTTCCCATGACCTGTCGGTAGTCGAATATATTTCCGATACCGTCGGCGTTATGTATCTGGGCAATCTGGTAGAGTACGGAACGACAGAGGATATTTTCCGTAATCCGCTGCATCCTTACACGGAAGCCCTGTTCTCTGCAATTCCGATCCCGGATCCGGAAGCGAAGATGAACCGTATCGTGCTGGAAGGCTCGATCCCTTCCCCTGCAAATCCGCCGGAGGGCTGTAAGTTCCACACCCGCTGTGCCCACTGCATGGAGCGCTGCAAGCATGAAGCACCGGTTCAGAAAGAGGTGGAACCCGGACATTACGTTGTCTGCCATCTCTACGATAAATAATGGGAACGGATAAGCAGGAAGAAGAGGACGACGGCCGCGTGATCGCGGACATGAGCGGTATCGAAACGCCGTCTCTGTTTGCCCCTTTTTCCGGACGAAAAAAAAGACGGGAGGGAGAAGTTCCGAAGGTCAAAAACGACCGGCCGTGGGAAGATTCCTCCCTGAATAAAAAAGAACGTTTCTGGTATGCGATGGGAGCGCTCAAAGCGGCGCTTCTCATCGGACTTGCCTATCTTGCCGGACTGGCGGCGGTGATCCTTTTGCTATTGCTGCTCTGGAAAGTTCTGTAAGCTGGCTGAGCGGCATGGAGGTTCCGTTCACGGTTTGCACGCGCCATTCGCAATACAATAGAATGCACACTCTGAGAACATTCTATTGTTATGAATCGCATCTTGCTTTCTGGAAGCGTTCATGCTATAATCAATGTGTTTCGCATTGAGAGGTATCAATGCAGAGAAAGATGAAATGTGGACGGAGAGCCGGAAAACGGCGGATTGTGAGGAAACATGGAGATTCTGAGAATTATTTTAACTGTGATTTTTATAGTGATGTGTATTGCCCTGACAGTTCTGGTTCTGATGCAGGAAGGCAAAGATGCAGGACTTGGCGCTATCGCAGGCGGTGCAGAGACCTACTGGGGAAAGAACAAAGGTCGTTCTATGGAAGGACTGCTTGTTAAAATTACCAAATGGCTGGCAATCGGCTTCATGGTAATTGCAGTAATTCTGAACATCACCAGAATCTGGGGCTGATAAGCGGTATTGTCTGAGCGCATATCGTGGATAAGAAGTACAGAATGTTACGAAAGCACTCCGCACGGCGGGGTGCTTTTTTAGCTATCAGCTTTGCTGATAGCTAAAAAAGCACTTTATCGCACTGCGGTAGCGCGGAAGGCGCCGTTTCATTTTATAACAGGTGACATATGGAAGATTTATTTGAAAAGAGAAAAAAACTGATCTGTGAGCTGGTGGAGGACGAAAAGTACGTCCCGATGAAAGAAAAGGAGCTCGCAATCTTCATGCAGGTAAAACCGGAAGACCGGCGCGAGCTAAAGCGTATTTTGGAGGAGCTTCTGGAAGAGGGGAAAATAGAACAGACCAAGCGAGGACGGTATGTGCGCGCAGAAAAGAAGCTTCTGCGTGCAGTTGGTTTGTACCAGTCGAGCGAAAACTTTGGCTTTGTCGTGCCGGACAACAAAAAGCTGCCGGATATTTTTATCCCGCGGGAAAAGAAAAAGGATGCCTATGACGGTGCGAAGGTCGTTGCAGAATATATCGAGAGTCGGGAAGAGGGCAAAAGTCCGGAGGGCGAGATCATAGAGGTGCTGGGCGGAAGAGATGAGCCGGGCATCGATATGCTCTCTGTTGTGCGTGCCCTTGGCATTCCGGATGAATTTCCGGAAAAGGTATTGAATCAGGCGCAGCGCGTCTCCAAGCCGGTCAGCGAGACGGATTGCGTGATGCGGCGTGATCTCCGGGCGGTACGGATGGTGACGATCGACGGCGAGGATGCGCGGGACCTGGATGATGCAGTCAGCCTTGAAGAAAAAGACGGCAGATGGCTGCTGGGTGTTCATATTGCGGACGTTGCAGACTATGTGCAGGAAAATTCCGCGCTGGACTGGGAGGCAAAGGAACGGGGAACGAGTGTTTATCTGCCGGATCGCGTGATTCCCATGCTTCCAAAGGAGCTGTCCAACGGGTGCTGTTCGCTAAATGCCGGGGAAGACAGACTGGCACTGTCGTGCCTGATGGAAGTGGACAAGGGCGGAACTATCGGCAATTATGAGATTGTGGAATCTGTGATCCGTGTGGACAAGCGCATGAGCTATACGCAGGTGCAAAAAATTCTGGACGGCGACGAAGCTCTTTGGGAAGCATACCGCGACGAAGCGCCGATGCTTACAGAGATGGCGAAGCTTTCGAAGGTGCTTCGGCAGAAACGAAAAGAGCGCGGCGCGGTGGATTTTGATTTTCCGGAAAGCAAGATCGAACTGGATGAAAACGGCGAGCCGCTGTCGATTCACCCGCATGAGCGAAACGACGCGACGAAGCTGATCGAGGATTTTATGCTGGCGGCAAACGAGACGGTGGCACAGCATTTTTACTGGCTGGAGGAGCCGTTTTTATACCGCGTACACGATAACCCGGATCCGGAAAAAATGCAGCAGTTGTCCGTATTTTTAGAAAATTTCGGCTATCGGCTGCATATCGGGCGCAAACAGGGAAAGCGTCAGGAAAACGGGGCAGACGTCCATCCGAAGCAGCTGCAAAAGCTTCTGGATCAGATCGAAGGGACGCCGGAGGAAGCGATGCTGTCGAGACTGATTCTGCGCAGCATGAAGCGCGCGGTCTATTCGCCGGATTGCAGTGGACATTTTGGACTGGCAGCAACACATTATTGTCATTTTACGTCCCCAATCAGACGATATCCCGATTTACAGATTCACCGGATTATCAAGGAGTTTCTGCGGGGACGGTTAACCGAAAAGCGAAAAGAGCATTACGAGGACATTTTAAACGGCGTGGCAAAGCATTCGTCCGAGACGGAGCGGCGTGCGGACGAGGCGGAGCGCATCTGTGAAAAGATGAAAAAGGCGCAATATATGGAAAAGCATATCGGGGAGACGATGGAAGCAGTCATTTCCGGTGTGACGGGCTGGGGCTTTTATGCAGAGCTTCCGAATACGGTGGAAGGACTGGTTCCGGTATCGAGCCTGCGCAGCGATTATTTTATCTTCGATGAAGAAAACTCTGCGCTGGTCGGCGAACACACAGGCAAAACCTATCAGCTGGGCGAAACGGTGACGGTTCGGGTGACGGGGGCAAACCGGTATGCCGGAACGGTGGATTTTGAGCTGGAAGAGGCGGAAAAGAGAGGAAACGATGGCAAAATCAGCACAGAAACTGGTCGCGAACAATAAAAAAGCATATCACGATTATTTTGTAGAAGAAACCTGGGAAGCCGGTCTTGCACTCGCCGGAACAGAGGTAAAAAGCCTGCGCCTTGGAAAGTGCAGCATTAAAGAAGCGTTTATACAGGAAGACAACGGCGAAATGTACGTTTATGGCATGCATATTTCCCCCTATGAAAAGGGAAATCTGTTCAACAAAGACCCGCTGCGCACGAGAAAGCTTCTGCTGCACAAAGCAGAGATTTTAAAGCTTGCCGGAAAATGTAAGGAAAAAGGCTATACGATCATGCCGCTGCAGGTCTATTTTAAGGACGGGCGCGCAAAGATGGAGATCGGTCTCTGCCGCGGCAAAAAGCTCTACGACAAGCGACAGGATATTGCAAAGAAGGATCAGCGCCGCGAGGTGGAGCGCGAATTTAAGGTGAAAAATCTGTACTAAATTGCAGGATGTCTGCCAATATGCTATGATTGTAAATTGTAATAGTTCGTTCCTGCGAAACTGCAGCGGATCGGAAAGGAGACCGATTTCATGAAAGCATTGAAAGAGCTTTTGAGTGAGCTTACCTTTACCTGTGAAAGAGGAAATCTGGAAAAAGAAATTACGGCGGTCGTTTATGACTCCCGAAAAATTGTAGAAGGCTGTCTGTTTGTCTGCATCAAGGGGGCAAATTTTGACGGACATCAGGCTGCAGCAGAGGCTGCAGAGAAAAAAGCGGCTGCGATTATCGTATCCCAAGAAGTAGAGCTTCCGAAACAGTCGGAAACGACCCTGATCCGGGTGGAGGATACCCGCTATGCCCTCGCGTTCGTATCTGCGGCGTGGTTTGACCATCCGGCAAAAAAACTGACGACGATCGGCATCACCGGAACGAAGGGTAAGACGACGACCACTTATCTGGTAAAATCCATCCTGGAAAATGCGGGACGAAAGGTAGGACTGGTCGGAACCATTGAAATAATCATCGGAGACACGCATATCCACGCGGTCAATACGACGCCGGAATCGTATCTTTTGCAGGAATATTTTGCCAAAATGGTGGAGTCTGGCTGTGATACCGTTGTAATGGAGGTTTCCTCTCAGGCACTGATGCTCCACCGGACCCAGGGCTTTGTATTCGATTTCGGTATTTTTACAAATCTGGAGCCGGATCATATCGGACCAAACGAACATGGGAGCTTTGAAGAATATGCGCATTGTAAGAGTCTGCTGTTTCAACAGTGCCGCGTCGGGATTGCAAACTGTGACGATGTGCACTGGCAGCTTATTACAAAGGAGCACACCTGCAGTCTGGAAACCTACGGCATGTCTAAAAAAGCCGACCTGCGCGCACAGAACCTGCAGTTTACAAACAGACAGGGACATCTCGGCATCGCCTTTGATGTGACCGGATTGATGAATTTCCATGCAGAAATCGCGATGCCGGGAAGGTTTTCGGTATACAACGCGCTGACTGCGATTGCGATCTGCAGACATTTTAAGGTGTCGGAAGCGGATATCTGTAAGGCGCTTCTGGCAGCAAAGGTTAAGGGACGTATCGAAATGGTCAAGGTTTCGAATGCGTTTACCCTGATGATCGATTATGCCCACAATGCGATGGCGTTGAAGAGCCTGCTGACGACGTTAAAAGAGTACGAGCACGGAAGGCTGGTCTGTGTGTTCGGCTGTGGGGGCAACCGTTCCCGGGAGCGCCGGTTTGAGATGGGCGAGGTGTCCGGAAATCTTGCTGATTTTACGATCATCACGTCAGACAACCCGCGTTTTGAAGAGCCGGAGGCGATTATTGAAGACATTATTACAGGCATGAAAAAGACAGATGGCGTCTATATTTCCATCCCGGACCGCAAAGAAGCCATTGCCTATGCGATCGACCACGGACAGCCCGGCGACATCATTGTGCTCGCCGGTAAGGGACACGAGGATTATCAGGAAATTAAGGGTGTGAAATATCCGATGGATGAAAGAGATTTGATTGCGGATATCTTAAAAGAAAGAGGAATTTCTTTTTGAAAAAAGAATTTGCGAACGTGATCGTGGATATCTCCCATGAAAAAGTGGATCGGCCCTTCGGCTACCGGATTCCGGAGCGCCTGGCAGACAGCGTGACACCCGGCGTGCGGGTAAAAATTCCGTTTGGTGCAGGAAATGCGCTGCGCACCGGCTATGTGATCGAGGTGACGGATCATTCGGAGTTCCCGCGGGAACGGATGAAAGAGATCGATTCTGTGCTTCCGGGAACAAAGGAGCCGTCACAGCGTCTGATCGTGCTGGCGGCGTGGATGAAGCAGCAGTACGGTTCTACGATGATACAGGCTCTGAAAACCGTTTTGCCTGCGAGGGCGACCGTCGGGGAAAAAGAGCGAAAAAGCATTGAGCTGCTGTTACAGGATGCACAGGCGCAGGAGCTGGCTGCGCAGATGGAAAGAAAGCATCAGACAGCGAGGCTCCGATTGTTACAGGAGCTTATGACGAACCGGACGATTTCGTGGGAGGCAGCGACCAAAAGGTTAAAGGTTCCGTCGTCTGTAATCAGCAAGCTGGAATCCGACGGCGTGTTAAAGGTACATGCTTCTGTAGCGTACCGTAACCCGATCCGGAGAATGGGCGAAGAAACGGAAAAAAAGACGCTTTCGGAGGAACAGCAAGGGGCGGTAAATGGAATTTTAAACGCTTTTGACCAAAATGACCGCAGGCCGAGCCTGATCCACGGTATCACGGGCAGCGGAAAAACAGAGGTTTATCTGGCGCTCATTGAGGGCATGATAAAAAGAGGACGACAGTCCATCGTGCTGATTCCGGAAATTGCGCTGACCTATCAGACGGTGCAGCGGTTTACGGCGCGCTTCGGCGACCGGGTTTCCGTGATGAACTCGACGCTCAGCGTCGGGGAAAAACAGGATCAGTGCAGGCGGGCAGAGCGAGGGGAGCTGGATGTTATCATCGGTCCAAGGTCGGCGCTGTTTGTGCCGTTTCCAAATCTCGGGATGATCCTGATGGATGAGGAACATGAGCTGAGCTATAAAAGCGAAACGAGCCCGAAGTATCACGCGCGGGAGACAGCTCAGAAGCTCGCTGAGCTATCCGATGCAGCGCTGGTGCTGGGTTCCGCAACGCCTTCGCTGGAAGCTTACAGTCGTGCTCAGAGGGGGGACTATCATTTTTATAAACTGACGAAGCGACTGACCGGCGGAAGCCTTCCCAGAGTGGAAATCGCAGACCTTCGCGAAGAGCTGCGAAATGGCAACCGGTCGATTTTTTCGGTGAGCCTGCAGGAAAAATTAAGGGATCGTCTGGCGCGGAAAGAGCAGTCGATGCTGTTTTTGAACCGGCGCGGCTATGCAGGATTTGTATCGTGCCGTGCCTGCGGCTATGTATGCAAATGTCCGCACTGCGACGTTTCCCTCTCGGAGCACAGGGGCGGAAGGCTGGTCTGCCATTATTGCGGGTATGAGCAGCCTGCTGTGAAGCTCTGTCCGTCCTGTGGTTCGAAATATATACTGGGTTTTCGGGCGGGAACGGAAGCGATGGAAGAACAGCTTCATAAAATGTTTCCGCAGGCACGAGTGCTGCGTATGGACGCGGATACGACCCGCACGCGGGAAAGCTATGAAAAGATTCTGGCGGCGTTTGCCAGAGGGGATGCGGATATTCTGGTCGGTACGCAGATGATCGTCAAAGGGCATGATTTCCCGGCGGTGACGTTGGTCGGCGTGCTGGCGGCGGATCTGTCGCTGTCCATGAGCGACTACCGTGCCGGAGAACGGACGTTTCAGCTGCTGACGCAGGCGGCGGGGCGTGCCGGACGCGGAAGCCGTCCAGGTGAGGTTGTGATCCAGACTTACCAGCCGGATCATTATAGCATTCAGTATGCTGCACGGCAGGATTATGAGGGATTTTATAAAGAAGAGCTGACGTATCGGCAGCTGCTTTCCTATCCGCCTGCGTCTCACATCCTTGCGGTGCAGTTTTATTCCAAAAAGCAGGAAGAGGCGCTTGCAGGCGCACAAGAGGCAGCGAGTTACGTACGACAGGTAACTCAGTCGCGGCAGTTTACACAGAAAATGTCAGGCACTGTGCAAATACCAACACCCGCCGCGACACACAACGCCGCCAGCGCTGCCCTGCCCGATACGATTGTGATCGGTCCTGCGCCGGCACTGATTGGCAAAATCAACGACGTTTACCGCTATGGTATTTATTTAAAAAACCATGACTACGAAAAGCTGGTAGAATTAAAGGACGGAATCGAGCAGATGCGCAGCCTGCCGCAGCGACAGAAGGCGCTGTGTCAGTTCGATTTCGATCCGGTGCACAGCTTCTAGAAAATCATCAGCAGACAGATGCTGCCTGCAAAGCAGGAAAGGACAGCAAACCGATAATAGAGAGTAAGACAGAACATCAGAAAGAGAGGAACAAAAGAATGGCAATTCGCAATATCAGAACGATCGGAGATCCCGTCCTGAATAAAAAATGCAAAGAGGTCAAGGAGATGACGCCCCGCATTCAGGAGCTGATCGATGACATGTTTGATACGATGTATGAGGCAAACGGCGTCGGACTTGCAGCGCCCCAGGTCGGTATTTTAAAGAGAATCGTCGTAATTGATACGACCGGAGAAGATCCGATTGTCATGATCAATCCCAGAATTATCGAAACATCCGGCGAGCAGACCGGCGGTGAGGGCTGTCTTTCTGTTCCCGGCAAGACAGGCACAGTGACAAGACCCAATTACGTCAAGGCGATTGCGTTTAACGAAAACATGGAAGCGTATGAAATCGAAGCAACCGAGCTTTTGGCGCGTGCAATCTGCCATGAAACAGATCATCTGGACGGTGAGCTGTATGTGTCCAAGGTAGAAGGACAGCTGATGGATACCGAAGAATATTACGAAGAAATGGACGGGACAGAGGTACTCGACGAAGAATAAGGGCAGTACAGCGCAGCCTGGAATGCAATGCAGAAGCCAATCAGCAGGTTTGAATTGTAATTTCCACGGTGCCAGGCGCCTGCAGAATGGAGGACAAGATGAAGATAGTATATATGGGAACGCCGGATTTTGCAGTCGCTCCGCTGGAAGCACTGCTTGCGGCAGGACATACGGTAACAGCGGTTGTGACACAGCCGGACAAGCCGAAGGGGCGCAGTGGAAAACTGCAGATGTCCCCGGTTAAGGAATGCGCGCTGCAGCATGATATTCCGGTGCTGCAGCCGATTAAGATTAAGAGAGCAGAGGAAATCGAGCGTCTCAGGCAGTATGAAGCGGATGTTTATGTGGTAGCAGCATTCGGACAGATTTTATCACAGGAGATCCTGGATCTGCCCCATTATGGAAGCCTGTGCATTCATGCCTCTCTGCTTCCCGCCTATCGCGGGGCATCACCGATCAATCGTGTAATTATGGACGGACAGAAAAAGAGCGGCGTGACGATCATGCAGATGGATGCAGGAATCGATACCGGTGATATCCTGACACAGTCGGAAGTTGTAATTGAGGACACTGATACCGACCTTTCGCTGGAAGAAAAGCTGTCCAAAGTAGGCGCAGAGCTGATTGTGAAAACGCTTCAAAAGCTGGAAGCGGGTACGCTGACTGCGACAAAGCAGGATGATTCCCAAAGCTGTTACGCAAAGCTTCTGACCAAGGCGATGGGACAGATTGACTGGAACCAGAGCGCGCTTTCCATTGACAGACAGGTGCGTGGACTGTATTCCTGGCCGGGTGCATACACTTCCTGTAAAGGGAAAATGCTGAAAATCTGGCAGGCAAAGCCTGTGGAGGAAGAAGGCATTGCCGCTTACTCTATGCCCGGCAGTATTGCCAAGGTGACGAAGAAGGAAATCTTTGTCCAGACCGGCGATGGCGTACTGTGCCTGCAGGAAGTCCAGCTGGAAGGCAAAAAGCGCATGAAGGTGCACGACTTTTTGCTGGGCTGTAAGGTAGAGGAAGGAGAGGTGCTTGGATGAGCGTTTTGGCATACATGGGATATTATTACTATGATGTGACGTATCTTCTTGTAATTCTGGGCGCGGTGCTTTCGATGATTGCGAGTGCCCAGGTCAACAGCACGTTTAAACGTTACAGCCGCGTCAGAAGCAGCTGCGGCATGACCGGAGCAGAGGCTGCGGAGCGGATTTTATACCGGAACGGTCTGACGAATGTGCGGATTGAGCATATCAGCGGCAACTTAACAGATCATTATGATCCGTCCTCCAAGGTACTGCGTCTGTCAGATGCGACCTACAATGCGACGAGTGTTGCAGCGGTGGGAGTTGCAGCGCACGAGTGCGGCCACGCGGTACAGGACGCCAGGGGCTATGCACCGTTAAAATTCCGTTCGGCCCTCGTTCCGGCTGCAAATTTCGGCTCGAAATTCGGTTTGCCGATTTTCGTCCTGGGGCTGTTCTTGGGCTCCAACGAGCTGCTGATGCAGATTGGTATCTGGGTCTTTTTGGCAGCGGTGCTGTTCCAGATCGTGACGCTTCCGGTTGAATTCGATGCAAGTCACAGGGCGATGGGATTTTTAACAGAATACGGAATTTTATCGGAAAACGAAGCAGAGGGAAGCCGCAGAGTGCTTCGGGCGGCTGCAATGACCTATGTTGCGGCAGCAGCGGCGGCGCTGTTGAACCTGCTGCGGCTGGTGATGCTGTCCAGGCGGGACGACCGCAGGGACTGACCGGGCAGCCTGAAACAGCGGGCACCGCGCCCTGAACATGGAGAACAGAAAATGGATACAAGAGAAACAGCGCTGCTCCTGTTTGTGGAGATGGAGAAGACCAAAAACTTCGGCAGCAGCCTGATCCGGGATACCTTAAATAAATACGACTACGAAGATCCGCGGGAAAAAGCGTTTTTAAAACGTCTGACGGAAGGAACGCTGGAAAGTCTCCTGACGCTGGACTATGTCATCAACGCGTATTCCAAAACGCCGACGAACAAAATGAAACCGCTGATCCGCAGTCTGCTGCGCCTGTCGGTCTATCAAATTTTGTATATGGACACCGTGCCGGATTCTGCGGCATGCAACGAAGCCGTGCGTCTGGCAAAGAAAAAGGGCTTTGAGCGGCTGTCCGGTTTTGTAAACGGTGTACTGCGCACAATTACACGAAACAAAGAAGAAATTTTGAATTCGGAGAGTGCGTTTTGGCAGGAACTTCAAAAGAACCCTGTGCAGGCACTTTCGGTGCGCTATAGCGTGCCGGAGTGGATGATTTCTCTCTGGGAAGCGCAGTATGGAGAAGAAAAGACGGAATCTATGCTGGAGAGACTGAGAAATGGGCGTCCGTTGACGATCCGTCTGGACAGCCGTCTGACGGAAGAAGAAAAGGCACAGGAAATCGCAGCGATCGAAGCGGCAGGCGTGACGGTGCAGAAGCACCAGTTGTATGCAGATGCGTGGAATCTGGAAGGCTGTGAGGGCATCGGTCATCTGCCGGGCTTTGCAGAAGGGCTGTTTTATGCGCAGGACGTCAGCAGCATGCTCGCGGTGGAGGCAGCAGGAATTTCATGTGGAATGACGGTCATGGATCTTTGCAGCGCGCCGGGCGGAAAAACAACGCTCGCAGCAAGAAAGACGGGCAGCGGGAAGGTGATCTGCGGAGATGTTTCCGAAAGAAAGGCTGCGCTGATTCTGGAAAATACTGACCGGATGAAGTGCAGTAACGTTTCGGTCAATGTCTGGGATGCGTCAGTTTTTATGGAGCAGTATAAAGAAAGCGCGGACGTGGTGCTTCTGGATGTTCCGTGTTCCGGGCTTGGCGTAATCGGCAGAAAAAAAGAAATCCGTTATCGGGTAACGAAAGAAGATCTGGCAGCGCTTGTCACTTTGCAGAAAAGAATAGTGGACGCATGCTGGCAGTATGTGAAGCCGGGCGGTATTTTGCTGTATTCGACATGTACCCTGGATGTGTCGGAAAACGAAGAGATGGTGCGGTACGTGACCGAAAAGTATCCGTTTGAAACGGAGAGCATCGACCCCTTTTTGCCGGAATGCCTCCACAGCCAACAGACAAAAGCAGGATTTTTGCAGCTGTTTTTGGGCGAGTGGGACACCGACGGATTTTTTATGGCAAGACTGAGAAGGAAGAAATAGATGATGGAAAACAGAGAAAGCAGGGATTTAAAGTCCCTGCCGCTTGATTTACTGAAAGAAAAAATGACAGAGCTTTCCGAAAAACCGTTTCGGGCAAAACAGCTGTACGACTGGATGCATGTCAAGCTGGCGGGAGATTATGACGAAATGACGAATCTTTCGGCGGCGCTTCGAAACCGGTTAAAGGAAGAATATCCTTTGACAACCCTCAGGGTAGTGCGTGAGCAGACCTCTGCGATTGACGGGACAAAGAAATTTTTATTCGCGCTGCCGGACGGAAATCTGGTGGAGAGTGTGTGGATGCAGTATAAGCATGGCAATTCAGTTTGTATTTCCTCTCAGGTTGGCTGCCGGATGGGCTGCCGCTTTTGCGCGTCTACGCTGGACGGTCTGGAACGGGGACTGACGCCTGCGGAAATGCTGGATCAGATTTACCGGATTCAGAAGCTGACCGGGGAGAGGGTAAGTAATGTCGTCGTGATGGGAAGCGGGGAACCGTTGGATAATTACGACAATCTGCTCGTATTTTTGCGGATGCTGACGGATGAAAACGGTTTAAATATCAGCCAGCGCAATGTGACGGTTTCGACCTGCGGAATTGTGCCGAAAATGTATGAGCTGGCGGAGGAAAAGCTTCAGATCACGTTGGCGCTTTCCCTGCATGCGACGACAGATGAAAAGCGCCGCAGGCTGATGCCCATCGCTAACAAATACGGAATGAAGGAGCTGATGGACGCCTGCCGCAATTATGCGGACAAAACCGGACGGAGGCTGACCTTTGAATATAGTCTGGTCGGCGGCGTCAACGATACAAAAGAGGACGCGGAAGAGCTGATCGGTCTGGCAGCGCCGCTGGGCAGTCATGTCAACCTGATTCCGGTCAACCCGATCAAGGAGCGGGATTTTGTACAGTCCAACCATGCCGCGATTGCAGCGTTCCAGAAGCGTCTGGAAAAAGGCGGCGTCAACGTCACAATCCGTCGTGAGATGGGAAGGGACATCGACGGGGCGTGCGGACAGCTGCGCCGCAGACACATGGAAGAGCAGAGCGAGTGAACCTTCTCGAAAGAGGACAATGCCGGATAACAGCTTGTCCTTTTTGTATTTTTGTGCTAGTATGGTAAAGATAATGGGTGAAATTCCGAATACAGAGAGGGTGAGCGAATGAAAGCTTACGCGATTACAGATATTGGAAAAAAGAGATCCTTCAACCAGGACTATGCGTGGATGACCACCGATGAGATCGGAAAGCTTCCCAACCTGTTTATTGTAGCAGATGGAATGGGAGGTCACCGGGGCGGCGGTTATGCATCGCGCCTTGCAGTGGAGACGATTCTGGAACAGATCCGGCAAAGCCAGGCGGACAGCCCGGCAGAAATTTTGGTGGATGCGATCCGTCATGCAAACGAGTGTATCCGGCAGACGGCAGCGGAGGATGAACAGTTGAGTGGAATGGGGACTACAGTGGTAGCCGCCACCTGCGCAGACCGGCAGCTTCAGGTTGCAAACGTCGGGGACAGCCGTTTGTATATTGCGGATGATGCCGGCATCCGTCAGATTACCGAGGATCATTCCCTGGTACAGGAAATGGTGCGCTTTGGCGGAATCAGTCGGGAACAGGCGAGGATCCATCCGGATCGCAACATCATTACCCGTGCCGTAGGCGTAGAGGATGATCTGCAGGTGGATCTGTTTTTGGTTCCGCTGGAAGGAAAAGACCGGGTGCTTCTGTGCTCGGATGGCCTGACTGGAATGCTGGAGGATGAAGAAATCCTGCAGATTCTGGAAGGAGAAGGCAACGTGGAAGAGCGGGCGCAGCGGCTGGTGCAGGCTGCAAACGACCACGGCGGAAGAGATAATATCGCGGTGATTATTATGGAGCCGTTTTCAGATGAGGTGAGCGGATGATTAAGATAGGAACAATGATAGGCGACCGTTACGAGGTGCTCGAGCGCATCGGGATGGGCGGAATGTCAGATGTTTATAAGGCAAAGGATCACAAACTGAACCGGCATGTAGCGGTGAAGGTGCTGAAGCAGGAATTTTCCGAAAATACGAATTTCGTATCTAAATTCCGGGTAGAGGCCCAGGCAGCAGCCAGTCTGATGCATCCGAATATTGTAAATGTGTATGACGTCGGGGAAGATAACGGGGTTTACTACATCGTTATGGAACTCGTAGACGGCATCACGCTCAAAAAATATATCGAAAAAAAGGCGCGTCTGTCCGTGCGGGAGGCGTTAAGTATCGCCATTCAGGCATGCATGGGCATCGAGGCAGCGCATAACAACCATATTATCCATCGGGATATCAAGCCGCAGAACATCATTATTTCCAAGGACGGCAAGGTAAAGGTGACGGATTTCGGCATTGCAAAAGCGGCGACGAGCAACACGATCACCTCAAACGTCATGGGTTCTGTGCATTACACTTCTCCGGAGCAGGCAAGAGGTGGATATAGCGACGAAAAGAGTGATATTTATTCGATGGGTATTACACTTTTCGAAATGCTGACCGGACGCGTTCCGTTCAACGGTGAGACGACGGTTGCGATTGCGATCAAGCATATTCAGGAAGAAATGCCGTCTCCGAGAGAATACGTGCCGGAAATTCCGGTCTGCGTGGAACAGATTGTTTTAAAATGTACCCAGAAAAGTCCGGATCGCCGCTATCACAGTATGGCGGCGCTGATTGCTGACCTGAAAAAGGCGCTGATGTCCCCGGACGAGGATTTTGTCCAGATCGAGAACCCGGATGAGGCGATGGCGACCCGTACCGTGACTTCCAGGGAACGCAAGGAAATCAACGAAAGCAGAAATAAAGAGGCGACAGAGGGAACGCGCCTGAAAAAGAACGAGACGCCCCAGAAGCCCAAGAAGAAAAAACAGCCCGTCTATGAAGAGCCGGAAGAGGATGAAGAAGATGACGAGGATGAGGAGTACGATGACGATTCCAGAATGGAAAAAATCACGACGCTGCTGGCGATCATCGGCGCTGTTTTAATCGGCTGTGCCGTGATCTTTTTAGTCGGCAGGGCAGTTGGTATTTTCAATTTCGGTGCGACGTCTGCGCAGGTGACGGTGGAGAATGTGACCGGTAAATCCGCGGCAGAGGCGCAGAAGATCTTAGAAGACCTTGGTTTGAAGGTAAAATTTGCCTATGAAACTTCCGATACGGTAGCGGAGGGCAATGTCATTTCACAGGATGTACAGGGCGGTACGACGGTTTCCTCCGGTACGCAGGTACAGCTGACGGTGAGCGGCACAGCACCTGCTTCCGATACGGACACAATCCCGGTTCCTGATGTGTTAGGAGCACTGGAGGCGGATGCGACCGCAACGCTGACCAGAAGCGGATTTACCGTGACGAAAGCGGACGGCTACTCCGATACGATTGAAAAGGGAAAGGTTATTTCCCAGAATCCGGTCGGTGGTTCCCGTGCAGCCTCCGGCTCTGCCGTGACGATCGTGATCAGCCAGGGACCGGATACCGGCAGTAAAAATACGATGCCGGCTATCATCGGTCTGGATGTGGAGACAGCGGTTGCAATTTTGACAGAAAACGGATTTTTGATCGGGGACCAGAAAGAGATGAGCGATGACACGGTTCCTGCCGGAAAGGTATGCTATGCAAGCTATACGGCAGGTGCTGCGGTAGAGCCCGGTTCTACGATCGATATCGGAATCAGCGTCGGCCCCAAAGCGGTTACCTACGCATATCAGGAAGCGGTTGCAAGCCCGGCAGATCTGGATCCCCAGTACAAAGAAGGAACCGAGTGTACAGTAACGATCACCGGACAGTCCGGAACGGAATATTTAAAGACGACAGTTCGTTCTTTCCCGATCACGACAGTCAATCTGCATGGAATGGCAGATCCGGCAGGACTGATTACCTACGAATATACGGTGACCGGTGAGGCGACCACGACGACGGACGAGGACGGAAACCTTGTAACCGTGCCCGGAACGACAACAAGACAGACCGTGCAGCGTCAGGTCATGTTTACATCGGAAGGATAAGCGGATGCAGGGAAAAATCATCAGGGGAATCGGTGGATTTTATTATGTGCACACCCATCAGGGCGTATACGAATGCCGTGCGAGGGGCATTTTCCGGAAAGATAAGGAAAAGCCCCTGCCGGGCGACCTGGTTTCAATCAGCGTTCTGGATGAAACAGAAAAAAAGGGAAATCTGGATGAAATCCTGCCGAGAACAAACAGCCTGATCCGACCGGCAGTAGCCAATGTGGATCAGGCGCTTGTCATTTTTGCACTTGTGAGCCCCAAACCGAACTTTAACTTACTGGATCGGTTTCTGGTTTTAATGGAAAAACAGGGAATTCCTGCACTGATCTGTATGAACAAGACGGATCTGGCTTCCGACGAAATGATCGCGGAAGTAAGGGAACGCTATCGCACCAGTGGCTATCCGCTGCTGTTTGTCAGCGCGGCACAAAAAGAAGGTATTGAAGCGATCCGGGAGTATCTTCGGGGGAAGACGACGACCGTTGCTGGTCCCAGCGGAGTCGGAAAATCGTCTCTGATTAACCTGCTGCAGGATGGTGTACAGATGCAGACAGGCGCAGTGAGCGAAAAAATTGAACGGGGACGGCACACGACGCGGCATACGGAGCTGATGTGGGTGGAAGAGGATACCTACATTCTGGATACGCCGGGCTTTTCGTCGATTGAGTTATTCGGCATTGAGAAAGAAGAGCTGGGCGGCTATTTTCCGGAAATCGCAGCACATGCCGGAAATTGCAGGTTTCGGGGATGCGCGCATCTGGCGGAGCCGGACTGTGCGGTGAAGGAAGCGGTGGATAATGGCGAAATCAGCAAGGGGAGATACGAGAATTATCAGCTGCTTTATGAAGATTTGAAAAAAAAGACGGGATACGGAAGGCATAGAGACGCCTGACTGAGACGGATTTAAACAGAGCATAAAAACGGCTGCCCGGAGGAATGAAAAAATCCTCCGGGCAGCCTGTTTTTCATGACAATAGAATGCTCGCAGAGCGTGCATTCTATTGTTTGTGTCTAGCGCCACGCAAATGTCGCCATGCCGTAGATATAAATAAACGCGATGGCAATCGGGACGACGAAGCGAAAGACTGGTTTCATCCATGCCTTCACCTTTAAACCGTGTCCGGTATTAGCTTCCTGTACGAAATTCTCCCAGCCCCAGCCAAAGCTGTTGCAGCAAAACAGGGTAAGCACCAGGGAACCGAGTGGTAGTACGTTGTTGGATACGATAAAATCCCAGAAATCCAGCCATGCCGTGCCTGCTGCGAAGGGTTGAAAATGCAGGACGCTGTAGCCGAGGGCAGTCGTCAGAGCCAGGACAAAGATGCCGGCGCCGCAGACAATGCAGCCCTTTTTTCGTGACCAGCCGGTGAGCTCGCGGATCATGGCGAGAATATTTTCGCAGACACCCAGGACAGTTGAAAGGGCGGCGAACACCATGAACAGGAAAAACAGTGTGCCCCAGATGCGTCCGCCAGCCATGTGGTTGAAGACATCCGCCATGGTGTCGAATAACAGGCTGGGTCCTGCATTGACCTCCAGCCCGTAGGTAAAGCAGGCGGGGAACATGATGATGCCTGCAAGGATTGCCACGAGGGTGTCCAGTAAAATAATGGTGACGGATTCCCCCATCAGCGACCGTTTTTTGTCAATATAGCTGCCGAAAATAGCCATGCCTCCCATTCCAACCGACAGTGTGAAAAATGCCTGATTCATTGCACCGACGATGACGGAGCCGTTGATCTTGGAAAAGTCTGGAACCAGATAAAACTTCACCCCGTCTGCTGCGCCGGAAAGGGTCAGGCTGTGGACCGCCAGCACCAGCATCAGAACGAGCAGCGAGGTCATCATATATTTCGTGATGCGTTCCAGCCCGCCCTGTAAGTCAAAGCTCAGAATCAGAAAAGCGACGATGACCGTGACGAGCAGATAGGACACGTTGACGGACGGATTCTGAATCATCTGTGTAAAGCCGAAGGACTGATTCTGCCCGGTTAAAAATTTCACAAAGTAATAGATCAGCCAGCCGCATACGACGGTGTAAAATGCCATCAGAGTAATATTGCCAATCAGACTGACGATACCGAAAACCCCCCATTTGTGGCCGGGCTTTTCGAGCTTCTGGTACATGTAAATCGGACTTGTCCGGGCAGCGCGCCCGACGGAAAATTCCATCGTCATGACAGGCAGACCGAGAATGAGCAGGCAGATCAGATAGATCAGCATAAAGCCGCCACCCCCGTTTTGTCCGCACATCCACGGAAATTTCCATACATTGCCGCAGCCGATGGCACATCCTGCCGAGATCATGATAAATCCGAGACGGCTGCCGAGTTGTTCCCTTTTTTCCATTGTTGTTGATTTTCCTCTTTTCTTTTTCCCAAATACAGCTCTGCCTAGGAGAAAAACAGAGCCTGTAGAGAGAAGTATAGCGGAAAGCATAAAAAAAAACAAGCCATCGGATTTGGAATGACGGAAGTGGATTTTGGGATGGCGTGTTATGCGTTATGATCTTTGGAAAATTGATTTTTGAGGTTTAAAAAAGAAAACAAATATGATATATTATTAGATTGTATCCAACTTTTTGCTTACACGGCAGAGAGAGGGAGAAAATAAAAGAGCTGGAGAAAATAGAAAGCGTCCTGAAAATGTGCAGGTAATTGTGCAGTACAAAAACATAGAAAGGCGAAAATCCTTGAAAATAAAGGATTTTCGGACAGGTAAATCGTAAAATGAAACTTGGAATCGTTGGTCTCCCGAATGTTGGTAAAAGTACCTTATTTAATTCTCTGACGAAAGCTGGTGCGGAGTCTGCAAACTATCCGTTCTGTACCATTGACCCCAATGTAGGTGTGGTAGCCGTTCCGGACGAGCGTTTAAAGCTTCTGGGTGATCTGTATCATTCCAAAAAGGTAACGCCTGCTGTGATCGAGTTTGTAGACATCGCAGGTCTGGTAAAAGGTGCTTCTAAGGGCGAAGGCCTTGGCAACCAGTTTTTGAGCAATATCCGCGAAGTGGATGCGATCGTGCACGTCGTTCGCTGTTTTGAGGACAGCAACGTTGTCCATGTAGATGGAAACGTGAATCCGCTGCGCGACATCGAGACGATCAACCTCGAGCTGATCTTCTCCGACCTGGAAATTCTGGAACGCAGAATCGCCAAAGTGGCAAAGGGCGCGAGAATGGATAAGGAGCAGGCAAAAGAGCTGGCGATGCTGGAGCGTGTCAAGGAGCGTCTGGAGGACGGGAAGCTTGCAATCGGCTTCGAGACAGAGGATGAAGACGAGGAAGAATACTTCAAGAACCTGAACCTGCTGACTGCAAAACCGGTGATCTATGCGGCGAACGTCGGGGAAGAGGATCTGGCAAACGATGGCGCAGATAACGCAGGCGTACAGGCAGTCAGAGAATATGCAAAAGAAACCGGCAGCGAGGTATTTGCGATCTGCGCACAGATCGAGGAAGAAATTTCTGAGCTGGACGATGAAGAACGTCAGATGTTTCTGGACGACCTTGGATTAAAAGAATCCGGTCTGGAAAAACTGATCCGCGCAAGCTACCATCTGCTCGGCCTGATGAGCTTTTTAACTTCCGGCGAGGATGAGACGAGAGCATGGACGATCAAGCAGGGCACGAAGGCACCGCAGGCAGCCGGCAAGATTCACACCGACTTCGAACGCGGCTTTATCAAGGCTGAGGTTGTCAATTACAAAGATCTGCTGGAAAACGGCTCCCTTGCGGCAGCGAGAGAAAAAGGACTTGTCCGCATGGAGGGCAAGGAATATGTGGTACAGGACGGCGATGTAATCCTGTTCCGCTTTAATGTCTGAGAAAATCGTTACTGTTCACTCGCGCCATTCGCAAAAGCGCAAAAAAATTATAAATACAACAAAAGGTACGCTTTTAGGGCATTTTGTTGTCACGAATGACGAAAAAGGCAGTTGGACTTTTCACGGTCCGGCTGTCTTTTTTTTCTGAAATCGCTTGTCAAGGAGGGCATTTTATACTAAAATGGTTTCAAAGTGGTAGAAAGTGGTACGAAGTGGAGTAAGGTGGCAGACCTTTTCCATGAATGGCAGGTGATTGTACATGTTTATGGGCGAATACAATCATACGTTGGATACAAAAGGCAGGTTGATCATTCCCTCCAAATTTCGAGAGACGCTCGGTGAGAAATTTGTAGTGACCAAGGGACTGGACGGCTGCTTATTTGTGTACGACAATGCCGGCTGGACTGCTTTCGAAGAAAAGCTTCAGGCAATGCCCATCAGCAGAAAAGACACCCGTATGTTTGTCCGTCACTTTCTGGCAGGCGCCGCGGAGGTGGAGGTGGACAAGCAGGGACGTGCCCTGATCCCTTCCAAATTAAGAGAATTTGCAGAGCTGACCAAAGACGTTGTGCTGGTGGGCGCTGCAGGACATATTGAAATCTGGAGCCAGGAGCGCTGGGATGCCCTGGAAGAAGAGGCGGAGGAATCCATGGAGGATATCGCAGAGCGCATGGACGACCTCGGACTGTAATTGCTGTAACAAAGAAAGGAAAAATCGATGGAATTTGCACATACATCCGTCCTGTTGGAGGAGACAATTGAAGGACTTGCAATCAAACCGGACGGCATCTATGTGGACGGCACATTGGGCGGGGCAGGACATTCCAGCCACATTGCAGCGCGCCTTAGGACCGGCCGGCTGATCGGTATCGACCAGGATGCAGAGGCGATCGAAGCGGCGACAAAACGGCTGGAGCCGTGGCAGGAGCATGTGACGCTGGTGCGCGACAATTACTGTAACCTTCCGGCAGTATTAAACAGCCTCGGCATCGATAAAGTAGATGGCATTATGTTAGATCTTGGTGTATCCTCCTATCAGCTGGACAACGCCGAGAGAGGATTTTCCTATCGTTATGATACCGCACTGGATATGCGGATGGATCAGCGCCAGACTCTGACGGCGAAAACGATCGTCAATGAGTGGTCACAGGCAGAGCTGTTTCGGTGTATCCGGGACTACGGAGAAGATAAATTTGCACAGAATATCGCCAAACACATCGTGCAGGCGAGAGAAAAGAAGCCGATTGAGACGACCGGGGAATTAAACGACATTATCCGGGCGGCGATTCCGGCAAAGATGCGGGAAAAAGGCGGACATCCCTCCAAACGAACGTTTCAGGCGATTCGGATTGCCTGCAACAGAGAACTGGAGGTATTGGAAAATTCCCTGGACGCCTTTATCGACCGGCTGGCTCCGGGTGGAAGGCTCTGCATCATCACCTTCCATTCGCTGGAAGACAGAATTGTGAAAAATGCCTTCCGCAGAAATGAAAATCCCTGTACCTGCCCGCCGGAATTTCCGGTGTGCGTGTGCGGCAAAACGAGCCGGGGACATGTTGTGACCCGCAAACCGATTCTTCCGACCGAGGAAGAGATGGAGACAAATTCCAGAGCGAAAAGCGCAAAGCTGCGCATTTTCGAAAAAATAGAGAGCTAGTACATCGTTTTCGAAATAACGATACCACTCACTTGCCTGTGAATCCGATTGGTATCGTTATTTACGAAATGCTGTACCAGAGGCCGGAACAGACGGCAGTGAGGAGAGCAAATGGCAAGAACATCGAATTCAGTCAGAAGAAGCCAATCGGCAGCGTACAAAAGAACGCCTTATCAGAAAACAGCATATGTAAACGGTACGGCAGTCAAACACGCTGAGGTAGGCGAAGGGCTGGAACGCCATTTGGATCAGGGCTCCGGACGGGTTTCGAGACGCGAGCTGGAGAAGCAGAAGCAGGAAATGAAACGCCTGCGCTACAGAAATGTAGCCTATGTGCTGTTTCTGACCGTGGCATTTGCAGTCACGAGCGTAATGCTGATCGGCTATATCCGGCTGGAATCCTCGATCACCCAGAGCGTAAAGCAGGTTGCAGCGTTGCAGAGTCAGCTAAATAACTTAAAGACGGAAAATGACGAAATGAAAAACCGGATTGACAGCTCCATCAATCTGGAGGAAATCAGAAGAATTGCAATTACGGAGCTTGGCATGACCTACGCAGGACAGGGACAGATCGTGGAAATCCCGGATGATGGAAGCGATTATGTAAGACAGTATGCAGACATCAAGAAGTGAGGCAGGTGCCGGATTGGATAAGAAAAATAAGTTTACAATACGAATGCAGAGAAAGCTGGTGGTACTGTTTTGTTTGGTACTGCTGGCTTTTGCAGGGTTGAGCGTCAGATTGATTTTAATTAACCGGGATAACGGCGACAGCTACAAAAAGCAGGTGCTTTCCCAGCAGCAGTATTCCAGTACGACGATTCCTTATAAACGGGGAGAAATCCTGGACAGCAAGGGAACGAAGCTGGCATCGAGTGAAAAGGTTTACGATCTGGTGCTGGATATCAAACAGATGAATAACAAAGAGGACTATGTGGAGCCTACGATCCAGGCATTGGAGGATTATTTTAGCATTGACGGCGATCAGGTGCGCGCTTATGCGCAGGAACACCCGGATTCCCAGTATTATGTCCTCAAAAAGAGAATGTCCTACAATGAAATCAGTGATTATCAGCAGATGATGGCGGATACGAGCCAGAAAGAATATAACCAGTATGTCAAGGGAATCTGGTTTGAGGAAAGCTATAAGCGAGTTTACCCGAATAGCTCTCTCGCAAGCGATGTCATCGGCTTTACGCGGACGGACGGAACCGGAACCTACGGACTGGAAGAGTATTACAACGATGTTTTGAGCGGCGTAAACGGCAGACAGTATGGATATATAGACGGGGACGATAATCTGCAGCGGACGACGGAGGCTGCTGTAGACGGCTACAATGTTTATTCCACGATCGACGCGACGATTCAGGGCATTGTGGAAAAGTACCTCAAAAAATATAACGACGAAAACAAAGACAGCACCCGCGAGGGTAACGGTGCGCAGGATGCAGCGTGTATTGTGATGGATGTCCACAGTGGGGAAGTGCTCGCAATGGCGAGTTATCCGACGTTTGACTTAAACGATACGAGAAATCCGGAGGCACTGATCGGCAGCAAACTGATTGATGTCAGTGGAAACTCGACGGATACGGTCATCAACGAAGAGATTGCAGCGTCGATGAAGCAGGAGGAAAATAACGATCTGCTTGTACAGAACTTAAATGCCCTCTGGAAAAACTACTGCATTAACAGCACTTACGAGCCGGGTTCCACGATGAAGCCCTTCGTTGCAGCGATGGGGTTGGAGGACGGTAGGCTCAAAGGCAATGAATCCTTTGAATGCACCGGTATCATCGAGATCGGCGGCTACAAAATCCGCTGTCATAACCACAGAAACGGTGCGGAGGGGTGGCTGACGATCGGAGAATCCATTGAACGCTCCTGTAATGTCACGCTGATCCGGATGGCACAGGTTATCGGGATCGATGAATTTCTGAAATATATGTCGGAATATAATTTCGGCTTAAAGACCAATATAGATCTGGCGGGCGAGGCAAGAACGGCTTCCCTGGTATTCAATTCTTCAACGATGGGACCTACGGAGCTTGCAACCTCGAGCTTTGGACAGGGCTTTAACGTGACGATGATCCAAATGATCACAGGTTTTTGCTCCCTGATCAACGGAGGCTATTATTATGAACCGCATATGGTCAGTAAGATTACGGCAGCAGATGGATCTGTGGTAAAGAATATTGAGCCGAGACTGTTAAAGCAGACCATTTCCGCGGAAACTTCGGAGAAAATCCGTGAATACTGCATTCAGGTGGTGGAAGGTGCAAATGGTACCGGTAAACGTGCAAAGCCTGCAGGCTATCGCATCGGCGGTAAGACTGGTACAGCAGAAACTGTCAGCGCCAGCGGTACTCGTGAAAAGGACGAATACGTCGTATCGTTTCTGGGCTATGCGCCTGCAGAAGATCCACAGATTGCAATTTATGTGGTTTTAAACAGACCAAACGCCCGGGAGCAGGATCTGGAAACGAGAAAAGCATGTATCATCGCCAAAAATATATTGACCGAAGTGCTTCCTTATTTAAATATCTTCATGACACAGGAGCTGACGGACGAAGAACGCGCAGAGCTGGAAGCGATGCAGATTGAAATCCGCGAGCAGCTGAGCGCAAACGCGCCGGCGTCGGATGTCAGCGGGAATGATGTCAGTGGAAATACAACCGATACCGGAGGGGATTCTTCCGCTGAGGATACAACGGCAGGGGAGGATGGCAGTGCCGCGCAGCCTGCGGGCGATGATCCATCTACAACAGGTGGAGATACTGCAAATGGAGCAGAAGCGGACAATCCGTATGTCAACAGCGACGGGCAGTTGATCGATCCGACGACTGGAGAGGTGATCACGGAGGATTCGGATGGCTATGATGTGCCGGTTTCCGGCATTCTGGGAAATGGTGCAGCAGGCGACTCTGGTGGGGATACGCAAAATCCTATGGAATAATGGAAGAAAAGAGGTAACTGCTCAGTAGGTCTGCGCATTTACTGCGCTGACCGTAAGAAAACTTAGACTAGAAGGCAAA
>OHCE01000024.1_pt1 | contig 151595 bp, 124 predicted proteins | sample 1577571 | NCBI WGS metagenome assembly OHCE01 (sample SAMEA3879505, study PRJEB24766) | human gut metagenome | biome: human-associated habitat; feature: feces | place: USA | collected 1985/1987 | reverse complement strand
GGAAATTGCGCTTTTTTGTTTGGTTATTACGCGAATAAACTCTACTTTTGTAATCGGAAATGACCTGCCAGGCAAGACAGGCTTCTGTTTCCAGAGGTTCGGTGTCGTTTCTGGGTCAGAAACAGAGATCCCGGGTGCCGAAAACAGAATCGCACACGATTCGTTCTGCGGCCAACCTTTAGTTGCTGCGCGGTGGAAATCACACAAAAACCGCGGGGGATTGTGGAGTATGCCCTTTTCACAAATACGGTACATACTTTTAGCACACCGCTCCTCCGAGAAAACAGACACAGGGCAGCGAATCGATACGCCACTGAATCCTCTTCCGACCTCGAAAGATCTGCAAAAGAGTTTTACGGTCGGATTCGGCAAAACCGGCGCACCTGCCTACGGCCGCAGGAGAAAAGGAATCGGACCTGCAAACAAGATCGACAGACGAAGGGCGCCCCCGGAGCGATGCAATTACGATTTCGGGACATTCGGCGGGACCTAACACCGCCTCCAAATTATGTCAGACAAAAACGGCGAAGAGTGCTGGTATGCACTGAAAGTATTTTATAACCGGGTATTCGAACTCGAAAAACAGCTCTCGCAGGAAGGAGTGCGGAGTTATATTCCCCTGCTCCACGAAGACACCGTCGCCGGGGACAAAAAGATACGGAAACGCAAACCGGCCGTTTCGTCCCTGATGTTCATCCGCCAAAGCGAACACTATCTGCTCGAATTGCAGGACCGGATGAAAGCGAGTTGTCCGTTCATGGCCTACTTCGACCGGGAAACGAAAAAACCGGCAGTCATTCCGGACCGGGAAATGGAGCTGTTCATGCAGATCACTTCCGCCGACACTTCCGACCTGGAATATTTCAGCGACGAAGCGATCGACTACCGTTCCGGCGACAAGGTCCGGGTCACGGGCGGCCCGTTCAAGGGAGCCGAGGGGTACATCAAGCGGATCCGGGGCAACCGCCGCCTGGTCGTCGCTCTGGAAGGCATCATCGCCGTAGCGACGACCTACATCCCGGGACGTTTCCTGGAAAAAATGCCCGAAAACTGACCTTCGCGCCTCGAACAATGAAAGTTGCACGGTAATTGTCGGAAAACGGGACAGCGGTCCTGCGGGTCTTAAACCCGACGCCCTGTTCCGTTCCGAATACGGCCCGCTTCGAAAATCGACAGATTACAACATACACGACAAGAGCTGACGAACAATCAGTCCTTTGCAAAATATTTATTCTAACGAACCATGTACCGTCTGATAGAAAAATTGCACTTGGAACGCTATCTGAACTCCAGATTGATCCTTGCCATCGACCTGGTCGTATCGGGGGTAGCTTCGCTATGCGCACTGGTGTTGGTGAGATTGCTGCTTCCTCCCCTCTCCAACATTTCGAAATTCGCCCTGTTATGGATTGGCTGCGCGGTCGTATATTCGTTCATCACCTTTTTCCTGCTCAAGACCTATCGGTCGGTCATCCGCCACTCCACGTTGCGGGAAATCGCAAAATTCGTCGTGGCGGTCATCGGCAAGGAATTCCTGTTGGGACTGACCATTCTGCTCTACCCGCCTACACCGCTGTTCGGTATGCATATGCTGGCTCTGCTGCTGTTCGATCTGCTGCTGACCCTTTGCGGCCTGATCCTGATCCGGGTAGCGATGATTATCGTGTACGACCTGGTCAAAAACAACCTGAAATCCCGCAAACAGCACCAGTTGGTGTTGGTTTACGGATTAAGCGAAAAATCGGTATCGCTGGTCACCCGCTTGCAAAGTTCTCCGCATTACAAGGTCGTAGGGTTCCTGACTTTCGGCCGGAGAATGAAAAACCACACCATCGCGGAGTGTCCGGTCTATTATTTCGAAAATGAATACAGCATTCGATACCTCCGGCAACGGTACGACATCGATGCCGTGCTGTTCCCGACCAACAAAGAGGCACAGACCGAGCAGGAGCGCCTGATCCGCTACTGCGTCGAAAGCAATCTGAAAATCCTGATCGCACCGCCGATCGACGAGGTCATCGACGGCAAGATCATGCGGCAGTCGATCCGCGAAATCAAGATCGAAGATCTGCTGGGGCGCCCCGAAATCAAGATTTCACTGGACGAAATCCGAGCCAATTTCCGAGAGAAAACCGTTATGGTCACGGGCGCTGCCGGTTCGATCGGCTCGGAGCTGTGCCGCCAACTGGCATCGTTCGGGATCAAAAAACTGATCCTGTTCGACAATGCCGAAACTCCGATGCACAACCTGCGGCTCGAACTCGAAGAGCGCTTCCCGAAGCTGGAATTCGTCCCTGTGATCGGAGACATCCGGCTGCCCAATCGGTTGGATTTCGCTTTCCGCACGTTCCATCCCCAAGTCGTATTTCACGCCGCCGCTTACAAACACGTCCCCCTGATGGAGGAAAATCCCTGCGAAGCAGTGCTGGTCAATGTCATCGGCACACGCAACGTCGCTCTGAAATGCTTGGAGTACAACGTCGAAAAGATGGTGATGATCTCGACCGACAAGGCCGTGAATCCCACCAATATCATGGGCTGTACCAAACGCCTGGCCGAAATTTACGTACAGTCGCTCGGGCTGGCCATCGAGCAGGGAACGATCGAGGGGGCCACGAAGTTCGTAACCACCCGTTTCGGAAACGTCCTCGGCTCGAACGGCTCGGTAATTCCGCGTTTCCGCGAGCAGATCGCCAAGGGCGGACCGGTAACGGTCACCCATCCGGACATCACCCGTTTCTTCATGACCATTCCCGAGGCCTGCCAGTTGGTCATGGAGGCCGCAACGATCTCCACAGGCAATCAGATCTGCGTTTTCGATATGGGTAAATCGGTGAAAATCGCCGACCTGGCCAAACGCATGATCGAACTGGCCGGATACGAACCCGGCGAAGAGATCAAGATCGAATACACGGGATTGCGTCCGGGTGAAAAACTGTATGAGGAGGTACTCTCGAACACCGAAAATACGATCCCCACGACACACGACCGGATCCGTATCGCCAAAGTGCGCGAATACGACTACGCCGAAGCCTGCGCTGCGACCGAACAGCTCGAACAATTCGCCAGGATGGTAAACGTCCCGGACACGGTTTGCCTGATGAAAAAGATCGTTCCGGAATTCAAATCGAAAAACTCCGAATTCGAACAGTTCGACAAAGTGCAGCCCGCATAAAACAGAAATCACCACTATCCCCGATAACCAACCATGAAAGGAATCGTTCTGGCCGGAGGCTCCGGCACCCGTTTATACCCGATCACCAAAGGAGTCAGCAAACAACTGCTGCCGATCTACGACAAGCCGATGGTTTACTACCCCATCTCCGTCCTGATGCTGGCCGGAATACGCGATATTCTCATCATCTCCACGCCGGCCGACCTTCCGGCTTTCCGGCGTCTGCTGGGCGACGGATCGGATTACGGCGTTCGGTTCGAATACGCCGAACAGCCTTCGCCCGACGGACTGGCCCAGGCGTTCCTGATCGGCGAGAAGTTCATCGGCAGCGATTCCGCCTGTCTGGTTCTGGGCGACAACATCTTCCACGGCTCGGGTTTCTCGACGATGCTCCGGGAAGCGGTCCGAACGGCCGAAGAGGAGGACAAGGCCACCGTATTCGGCTACTGGGTCGATGATCCGGAGCGTTACGGCGTGGCGGAATTCGACGGAAACGGCAACTGCCTTTCGATCGAGGAAAAGCCGGCCAATCCCAAATCCAACTATGCAGTAGTGGGACTCTACTTCTATCCCAACAAAGTGGTCGATGTGGCTAAAAAGATCAAACCTTCGGCCCGAGGCGAACTGGAAATCACGACTGTAAATCAAGTCTTTCTGCAAGACAGCCAACTGAAAGTCCAGACCCTCGGACGCGGCTTCGCATGGCTCGATACGGGCACGCACGACTCGCTGGCCCAGGCCTCGATTTTCGTCGAGGTGATCGAAAAGCGCCAGGGGCTGAAGATCGCCTGTCTGGAAGGCATCGCCTACCGCATGGGCTGGATCTCGGAGGAGAAGATGCGGGCGTTGGCACAGCCGATGATTAAAAACCAATACGGACAATACCTGCTCAAAGTAATCGACGAATTAAAACGCGAACAAAAATAATGAAAGTCATTGCCACCGCAATCAAGGACGTGGTTATCATCGAGCCGCAGGTGTTCGGCGACGACCGCGGCTATTTCTTCGAAAGCTACTCCCAGCAACAGTTCGACCAGGCCGTCCGGCCCGTACGCTTCGTGCAAGACAACGAATCCAAATCCCGCAGGGGCGTACTGCGCGGACTCCATTTCCAAAAGGGGGCCGCAGCCCAATCCAAACTGGTGCGGGTCGTTCAGGGTCGGGTTCTGGACGTCGCCGTCGATATACGGCGCGGATCGCCCACGTTCGGCAAACACGTCGCCGTCGAACTGACCGCCGAGAATCACCGCCAGCTCTTCGTACCGCGCGGATTCGCACACGGTTTTTCCGTATTGAGCGACGAGGCCGTCTTCCAATACAAATGCGATAACTTCTACGCGCCCCAGTCCGAAGGAGCGATTGCCTGGAACGACCCCGACCTGGGGATCGACTGGCAACTCCCCGCAGAAGAGGCGATCCTCTCGCCCAAAGACCGGGCACATCCCCGCCTCAAAGATGCCGACGAACTTTTCGACTATGGAATCGACTACTATGCATAACATACTCGTAACCGGTGCCGACGGACAGTTGGGCCGCGAAATGCGCACGCTCGGCGCAGCTTCGCGGCACCGCTATTTCTTTACCGACGTCGCCGACCTGGACATCACCGATGCGAACACCGTACGACGGTTCGTCGAAAACGAGCGGATCGACGCGATCGTCAATTGTGCCGCCTACACCAATGTAGATAAAGCGGAAGAGGAGGCCGAAACGGCCGACCGAATCAACCGCGAAGCCGTGCGGAACCTGGCCGAAGCCGCCAAAGCGTGCGACGCCACGCTGTTTCACATCTCGACCGACTACGTGTTCGGCGGCGTGGGAAACACTCCGTTCCGGGAGGAGGATCCCACCGCCCCGCTGGGCATGTACGGCAAAACCAAACTCGCAGGGGAAGAGGCGATCGTGGCTTCGGGATGCAAACACCTGGTTTTCCGCACCGCCTGGCTCTATTCGCCCTACGGCAGAAATTTCCTGAAAACCATGTTGCAGCTTACGGCCGACAAACCGGAATTACAGGTCGTTTTCGATCAGGTGGGAACTCCGACCTGCGCCGCCGACCTGGCCCGCGTGATCTTCGACCGCATCGAATCCGGCGACTATGCCGGACGGGAGGGCTTCTACCACTTCTCGAACGAAGGAGTCTGCTCCTGGTACGATTTCGCCCATGAAATCGCCGCGCTGGCAGGCCATACCTCCTGTAAGATCCGTCCCTGCCACTCTGCGGAATTTCCGTCCAAGGTGCAACGACCGAATTTTTCGGTACTCGACAAGACCAAAATCAAAACGACATTCGGAATCGACATCCCCCACTGGCGGGATTCGCTCGTACGCTGTATGGCAACCCTCCGGTAAGCCGAAGCGAACCGCCGGGATCATCCCGAACAACGAGAAATAAAAACAGAAAAAGCAAATACATGAAACGCAACATCCTCATTACCGGCGGCGCCGGATTCATCGGCTCGCATGTGGTGCGGCTCTTCGTAAACAAATATCCCGACTATCGGATCGTCAATCTCGATAAACTGACCTATGCCGGCAATCTGGCCAACCTGCGAGACATCGAAAATGCTCCGAACTACACCTTCGTCAAGGCCGACATCTGCGACTACGACACCATCCGCGAAGTGTTCTGCAAGTACGATATCGACGGAGTGATCCACCTGGCCGCCGAAAGCCACGTCGATCGTTCGATCAAGGATCCGTTCATCTTCGCCCGCACCAATGTCATGGGCACGCTTTCCCTGTTGCAGGCAGCCAAGGAACAATGGAACGGCAACTGGGAGGGGAAACGCTTCTATCATATTTCGACCGACGAAGTATATGGTGCGCTGCAATTCGACGGCACGCTCTTCACAGAGGAAACCCGCTACGATCCCCACTCCCCCTATTCGGCGGCCAAAGCCTCGTCCGACCATTTCGTGCGGGCCTACCACGACACCTACGGTCTGCCGACGATCGTAACCAACTGCTCGAACAACTACGGGCCCTATCAATTTCCCGAAAAGCTGATCCCGCTGTTCATCAACAACATCCGCCACGGCCGGCCGCTGCCTGTCTATGGCAAGGGCGAGAATGTCCGCGACTGGCTCTACGTCGAAGACCACGCCCGCGCCATCGACCTGATCTTCCACAAAGGCCGCATCGCCGAAACCTACAATATCGGCGGATTCAACGAATGGAAGAACATCGACCTGATTAAAGTCATCGTCCGCACCGTCGATCGGCTGCTGGGCAACCCCGAAGGCGAGAGCGAGAAGCTCATCACCTACGTCACCGACCGTGCGGGGCACGACCTGCGGTATGCCATCGATTCGCGCAAACTGAAAAACGAGCTGGGCTGGGAACCCTCGCTGCAATTCGAAGAGGGCATCGAAAAAACCGTGCGCTGGTACCTCGAAAACCAGGAGTGGATGGACCATATCACCTCGGGCGAATACGAGAAATACTACGAATCCATGTATAAAAACCGGTAGTAAGCCCGGCAGTGCATGATTCTGACACACAAGACAACCCCCTTTTGCAAACATCAATAAATCTAAAAAACAAAATCAATGAATATAGCAATCGTCGGCACAGGCTACGTGGGTCTCGTATCGGGAGCCTGCTTTGCCGAAATGGGAATCGATGTTACCTGCGTGGACATCAACCCGGAAAAAATCAAGTGCTTGTTAAACGGTGAAATCCCTATCTATGAACCGGGACTGGACGACCTGGTAAAACGGAACGTCGAAGCGGGCCGGCTCCATTTCACCACGGACCTGACCACCTGCCTCGACAACGTCGAAGTCGTTTTCTCGGCCGTAGGCACGCCGCCGGACGAAGACGGTTCGGCCGACCTGCAATACGTACTCGAAGTAGCTCGGACATTCGGCCGGAACATCAAAAAATACACGATTCTGGTCACCAAGTCCACCGTACCGGTAGGTACGGCAAAAAAAGTCAAGGCCGTCATCGAGGAAGAGCTGACCGAACGCGGCGAGCAAATCGATTTCGAAGTGGCTTCGAACCCCGAATTTCTCAAGGAAGGCGCAGCGATCAAGGACTTCATGTCGCCCGATCGTGTGGTCGTCGGCGTAGAGAGCGACCGGGCAAAAAAGGTCATGGAACGGCTTTACCGTCCGTTCCAAATGAACAACTACCGGCTCTACTTCATGGACATTCCCTCGGCCGAGATGACCAAATACGCAGCCAATGCCATGCTGGCCACACGCATCTCCTTCATGAACGACATCGCCAATCTGTGCGACCTGGTCGGAGCCAACGTGGACATGGTGCGCAAAGGTATCGGCGCAGACACCCGCATCGGTTCGAAATTTCTCTATCCGGGATGCGGATACGGCGGCTCCTGCTTCCCGAAAGACGTGAAAGCCCTGGCCCATACCGCCCGCGAATACGGCTATACGATGGGAGTGATCGAAGCGGTCGAAGCGGTCAACGAACGACAGAAAGAGATCGTAGTCAAGAAACTGCAAGATAAGCTCGGAACACTCCGGGGCAAGACGATCGCCTTGTGGGGCCTGGCCTTCAAGCCCGAAACGGATGATATGCGCGAAGCACCGGCTCTGGTCGTTATCGAAAAGCTGCTCGAAGCGGGAGCCTCCGTGAAGGTATATGACCCGGTAGCGATGGACGAATGCCGCCGCCGAATCGGGGACCGGGTCGTCTATTGCAAAGATATGTACGATGTGGTGATCGACGCCGACGCTCTGGCGGTATTGACCGAATGGAAGGAGTTCCGAATTCCCTCCTGGTCGGTCATCAAACGGGTTATGAAACAATCGGTATTGGTGGACGGGCGCAACATTTACAGCAAGGACGAAGTGATTGCCGAAGGATTCGAGTACGCGGCGATCGGCAAATAGCTTTCGAACGACGAGAAGTCACAATCCGTTTTTTCGAAATTTCGGCCTCCTGTACCGTAAAATATAGAAGGTCGATTTTTGAACATACAGCCTAAAACCGAAAATCGTAAGGCCGGTAAAAAGTTCGAAAACCATGAAAATATTAGTGACCGGTTCTGCCGGATTCATCGGCTACCACCTATCCAAACGATTGCTCGAAGCGGGCAATCAGGTCGTCGGCATAGATTCTATCAATGACTATTACGATGTCCGGCTCAAATACGCCCGGCTCGAAACGGCAGGCATTCACCGGAATCTCGTTGCGAAAGGACAACCGGTGCAGAGCGATCGTTATCCCGCTTACAGGTTCTTCCAAATGCACCTCGAAGACCGACAGGCCCTGCAAAACCTGTTCGGAACTGAAAAATTCGATGCCGTCGTCAATCTGGCGGCACAGGCCGGCGTACGCTATTCGATCGAAAACCCCTATGCCTACATCGACAGCAACATCGTAGGATTCCTCAACCTGCTCGAGTGCGTGCGACACAATCCGGTCCGGCATTTCGTTTACGCCTCCTCGAGTTCGGTTTACGGCGGCAATACGAAAACACCCTTTTCGGAGGAAGACCGGGTAGATAACCCCGTATCCCTCTATGCTGCCACGAAAAAATCGAACGAACTGATGGCGCACGTCTATTCCGGATTGTACGGAATTCCGACCACCGGTTTACGGTTTTTCACGGTATATGGTCCCTGGGGACGTCCCGATATGGCCCCCATGCTATTCGCCGGAGCCATCCGGGAGGGGCGACCGATCAAAGTATTCAATCACGGCAATCTTTCACGCGACTTCACCTATATAGACGACATCATCGAAGGGATGGTCCGCGTCATCGGCAAAGCCCCGGCCCCGACACAAGACCGTCCTATTCCGGCCGAAGTCTATAACATCGGATGCGGACATCCCGTTCAACTGATGGATTTCATCCATACGCTCGAACAGGCCCTCGGCAAGAACGCCCAACTGCAAATGATGCCCATGCAACAGGGAGATGTACACACGACCTACGCCGACACGACAAAACTCGAACGCGATTTCGGCTATCGGCCGCAGGTTTCTCTGGCGGAAGGGATCGCTATTTTCGCCCAATGGTACGAAAAACAACAAACGACAGGCAACAATGATTAACTCCCGAAAAGATCTCGAAAATTACATTCGAGCCGACCGGCAGCGCAATATCGGATCGATCGGCTTTCTGAAATACAGGCTCGGACTATTCATGAAATCGGAGTCCTGTATTGCCTTCCATTATCTGACCGCATTGAGACATTGCGAATATTACCACAATACACGAGCGAATCTTTGGCACCGGCTACTGGCCTGCTATTGGAAAATCCGACTTTCCCGTCGCGGAGGTAAATACCAAATCGCAATCGGCCTGAATATGGTCGGCCCCGGCCTGCGCATCCCGCATTCAAGGGGGGGGGGGGGGGGAGTGATAGTAAATTGTCTGTCAATGGGATGTAATTGCCAGATAAACAGCGGTGTCGTCATCGGATTAAATAAGACGCCGGACAACCGCCCTATCATCGGCAACAACGTATTATTAAGTCCCGGTGTCAAGATAACCGGAAAATGTAAAATAGGCGACAATGTAGCCATACAGCCCAACTCCGTCGTATTCCGGGATATTCCCGATAATTGCATCTGCAGCGGTATTCCCGCTCAGATCATCAAAAGACGCAGCGATAGTTCCCAATCGGTTCCATGAAATTCACGAAACAGACAAAACAAGTCGTCATACTCTATGCCTCGACCCTGTCGGGCGTTCTATTGGGCGTCGTCGCCTCGATAATCAACACCCGATTTTTATCTCCGGCAGATTATGGCGACGTGAGATACGTACAAAACATCATCAATTTCATCGCTTCGCTGCTGCTATTCGGGTATTTCCTGTCCGGCAGTCGATTGCTGGCCATCTCATCGGGGGAATCCGAAAGCAGGCGCATACGAGGATGTATGATCGTCATTCTGGGCGGAGCACTCGTTGTACTGATAGCCGGCATTTTAATCTGCACAGGATTGCAATTCGCACAAGGAAAAGACCACATCGCTCATCTGTTTCTCCTATCGGTCCCCGTTTGCGCCTACCCTCTTTTCCTGAACTATGTAAACACGACCGCCATGGGCGACAACCACATCAAACGGCTCGCCGCAGCACGGTTGCTGCCCAATTTAAGTTATATTCCGATCGCATACTTGCTATACAGCCAATCGGGCGCCACCTCCTCCCGCATGATTCTATTGCAATGGGGACTGGCGTCGTTAATTCTGTGCCTCATAATCTTATCGACCCGCCCCCGGTTCAAGCGACTATCCCCCATATTCCGCACTTTGAACAAGGAGAATAAAAGTTACGGACTGCAACTTTACTACGGATCGCTGGCCATGGTCGCAACAAATTACATTGCGGGTATCACCTTGAGCCTATTCGGAACAGACAACACAACCGTCGGATTCTTCACGCTGGCTCTCACCATAACGACTCCGCTACAAATGTTACCGGCCATAATCGGAACAGCCTACTTCAAACAATTCGCCACGCAACCCCGCATTCCGCATAAAGTATTTCAAAATACGATTTTACTGGCTTCGGCCACGTGCATCCTTTTCATCCTGTTGATTAAGCCGCTCGTTTCATTCCTGTACAGCGAACCTTACAGCATAGTGAGCACCTACGCGTCCTGGATGGCGGTCGGGTTCTCGATTCACGGTGTCGGCGATATGATCAACCGTTATCTGGGCTCACACGGCCAGGGAAAAGTCATCCGCAACAGCAGCTACTTCTGCGGAGCGATAAAAATATCGGGCTATATCCTGTTCGTCTATCTCTGGGGGATCAACGGAGCCCTTCTGACCAATGTTTTGAGTTCGGGGGTTTATTTCATTACTCTGTTTATTTATTATACACGATTCATAAAAAACGGCACGACCTACGCGAATGGATTATAATTTCGTCATATTCGGATCCGACGGAGGGTTTTACAAGACGGCTTACTCCGATATTATGGAATTGAACTCCGTAATATACAGGGAATCCTTATGGGGTGTAAACAACAAAATAACAGCACTGATTTACAAATTATATCACACCTCCCGGCTTCCCAACCGTCATCTTCCCTTCAAGAATTTATTATACCGCGCCATCAGTGACTTTCATTTCTCCGACAACCGCCCTGTCTGCTTTCTGTCCTTCGGAAGAAACATTCACGAAAAAACCTACCCGTTTCTGTTTTACCTGAAACGGAACTATCCGGACGCGAAATTCGCCATCTACTACCAGGACCTCATAGCGACCCATCCCCATACGGACATCAACTGGATCAAACAGCATTTCGATCTCGTCCTATCCTATGACTACAACGACGCGGAACGATATGGCATATTGTACTATCCGACCCCATACTCTTCCATTCCGGTCGAAACTGGAATCGGGACGGAAAAGGACCTCTATTTTCTGGGCGCGACGAAAAATCGCTTTACAGAGATCATCGAAGCTTACGAAAGCTGCACGCAAAATGGGTTGAAATGCGATTTCAACCTGGTGGGAGTTCCCGGCAAACAACAAGTATATAAAGACGATATTCACTATATCAAATCCATGCCTTATCGGGAAAACCTTTCCCGGGCCTCCCGCTCGAAATGCCTGCTGGAAATCTTACAGAAAAACGCAAAAGGCTATACTCCCAGGATGTGGGAAGCTATTTTATTGGGGAAAAAGATCATGACCAACAATCCGACGGTCCGATACAGTCCGTTTTACGACGAAAGATATGTCTCGATATTCACCGACACAAAAAAACTCGATACGGATTTCATCCGGGCCAATCCCGATCTCAAAATAGACTATCACTATATCGATCAGCTATCGCCCCGACATCTGCTCGAATTCATAACCGCCCGCTTAAACGAAACTGTATGATAATATGATATATATTGTAATCGGCATCTACCTGCTCGCACTGGCCATACAGTTCGATTTCCGGGGCAAAGGCTCCGCCGCGACCCGAAAATTCCATTTTCGCCTCGCATTTCTGATTTTAGTGGCTCTCATGGCCTTCCGTTATCGGGTCGGAGGCGATACACTCCGCTATATGGATTCGTACGAGCATATGTACGGAGCCATCGACACGTTCGATATCGGAGGTCGCCTGCAACCGCTTTGGCTTTTACTGAACAACTTCCTGCACTCGATCTCGCCGAAATTCCTGTTGTTCCAGATCGTCCACGTATTGTTCATCAATACCGTATTCTTTTCATTCTTCAAAAAATACTCGAAATACCTGTTCGTCGCCATTTTCCTGTACTACATATACCCTTATTTCATTTTCAATATGGAGGTAATCCGGGAATCTTTCGCAATCGCCTTCTTCCTGCTCTCCATAGATGCCTGCCTGCGGAAACGGTGGCTGATTTACTACCTTTACATCGCCATCGCCTTCCTATTTCACGCCGGCGCTATTTTCCTGATTATCGTCCCGTTCCTTTTCAACTGGAAAATACGCCCTTTATCCATATTTGTCGTCTGCGGAGCGGGAGTCGCCGTCTTGTATTTTTTTCTAAACACGTCTTTCGCCAACACCTACATGTTCTTGAATAATATTGAAGAGCAAGGACGCGCTTATATTTCCATAAAATCCAATATCAACGGTTATATCGCTCCGCTACTGTTCCGCATTCTTTTCCCTGCGATCATTTACTATATCGGCATAAAACGAGGATTGAACAAAGACAAATTGGCCCCGCTGTTCTTTTTCATCCTGTCCGTTTCCATTTTAACGACAATATTCCCTCAGTTGTACCGCCTTTTCAATTACCTTCGACTGTTAGAGGTCGTTCTATGCGCCAACGTGCTGTATCTGATCCAGCATACGGAATCTCCCCGGTACAGAGTAGCCTTTCCCAATCTGTATATCCTGCCTATCCTTTTGTTAATTATAGCGAACCAAGTTGTAAGATATCAATTTGACGACACATCCTCAATTTACATGAACACTCAAAAATACCAACTGTTCTACCCGTACTATTCCGTTTTCAATCCGGAAATATCCGAAACGAGAGAGATGATGATGCGAAATCAATTTTACCACAACGAATATTAATCATCATGTCCCATAAAAACAGCCTGCTCTTCATCGGAGGCGTCGATAAAGGCCATACTCCGACTAATGGGGAAACGATGAAAAACCAACTGTATCTCGATCGATTCGAAGAGTTCTTCGATATAATCCATGTGATAGATACCCACAACTGGAAACACCGCCCCTGGGTATTTTTGCAAATACCGCTTTACGTGTTGTCATTCCCCCATGCAAAAATATTCCTTTCCATCAACAGAGGGCTCTCATTATGCCGTCTTTTATATTATATCGGGCAGAGTAAACGTACCTACTGCAGCGTCGTCGGAGGGAATCTGCTCGAGGTGCTCGAAAAAAAACAAAATTACCTTCCTTCGATTCAGAATTTAAGGGGCATATTCGTCCAAGGAAGAAAAATGGCGGAAACCCTGAAAAACCAATATCGCATTCCAAATGCCGTCTATGTCCCGAACGCTAAACCCTATTACGCAATAACACCGGCAACTTGCGCCCCCGCAGCATCCGTTCTGCAGTTCGTTTTTTTGTCCCGACTTCATCCCGACAAGGGAATCGACCTGATCCTCCGGTGCGCAGAACGCCTCGATCGGGAAGGATTCGGCAATAAATTCCGGATAGACTTCTACGGGAAACCCGCAACGTCGGACTACGAACAGGAATTCCGCAAGCGGATCGAAACTCTCGAAAACGTCAGCTATTCCGGAGTCCTCAATCTGAAAGAAGAGGCCGGCTATCGGACATTATGCCGATACGATATGATGTTGTTCCCGACCTATTGGTATGGAGAGGGATTTCCCGGCATCGTCATCGATGCCTATATCGCCGGTGTCCCTCTGATCGCCTCCGATTGGAATATGAATACCGAGGTCATTACCGAAAAAACAGGCGTCATCATTCCGCCGAAAGACGAGGAAGCGCTGTACATTGCAATGAAAAATTGCATCTTGGGACGTTACGATTTATCAGCGATGAAACGCAACTGCCTGAATGAAGCGAAAAAATACGACAACAAAAAAATTCTTTCCCGACATTTCCTCCAGGAAGTCGGATTACTCGACTGATTACGACATGCTCAAAGAAAATTTGAAAATCTGGTTACGCGGAGTTTCATTCCTACTGCTCTTCATTCTGTGGGGGGGGGGAATTATTTCGCTTAAAACGGTCTTATCTCCGAAAAAAGAACCGGTTGAAATCTTTCATTTACTACTCCTGCCTGTCCGGTTACGGAAGCTGGATCGGTATCGAAAGCAAGATCGAAGATGTCCCGGTATTCCCGCATGGCATGTACGGTATCTTTGTTTCAGACGGAGCTGAAATCGGGAAAAATGCAGTCATATTCCAACAAGTGACCATCGGATCCAACACTTTGGCCGACAGCCGCAAACAAGGAAGCCCCGTTATCGGAGACAATGTCTATATCGGCAGCGGAGCGAAAATCATCGGCAATATTCGTATCGGAAACAACGTACGAATCGGCGCCAACTGCATCGTCGTCGAAGACATAGAGGACAACAGCGTCGTCGTAATGAACAAACCGCGAATCATAAAAAAGACACATAGTCAGAACAACACGTTCATAACAAGAGGAGAGTTGAAATCACAAGACCGACATGATAATCATTAGCCAACCTAAATTGGAGGTGCGAGAAAACGAAGTTCTCGTATCGTCATGTATCGAGGACGACAAAAAACATTTCCGCGAAACGATTTTTTACAAGACATCCGCAACATACCGCCCGTATGTAGTAACGGAAAAAGCCGATCTGTTCGTCCTTTCCGCACTCATGCCCGCCCTGTTCTCCCAATCGGACATCCGTGTCGAGGGCACACTCTCTTCCGATCTCAAATACGCGTTGGAAAACGGCCTGATCTACATTCTGGCAAAAACCTACGGAGTGCGCCCGATCAAAGTCCATGCAGAGCGGATAGAAACTTTCGAATTCGGAGGAAAAGCAGTCGGAGCGGGATGCAGCATGGGGGTCGATTCCCTGGCGACAATCAAACAACACTATATCGACGATAACCGATACGGCCACAAAATAACGCATCTGGCCATTTTCAATACCTGTGAGTTCGGATTCGAAGATGCAAACGAAGCGAACAAACTTTTCCGGTACGAATACTCCCGTGCAGCGGCTTTCGCCCGAGAAACGGGACTGGAACTACTGTACGTACAATCCAACGTCACCTCCCTGCTGAACAGGTACGGAACCGGACTTTACGACACCTGCACGCTCGTTCATGCCGCCGCGATTCTATTCCTGGAAAAACTCTACGCCGTATATTACCACTCGAGCGGGTATCTGCTCGACAAGCTCAAATATACGACACAAAGTCTGGAACATTTCGATTTCATCCTGTTCGACATGTGTTCCACCCGAAATACGAAAATATTCTCCACCCTCGCAACACAAGAGCGAACCGAACGCACGGAATACATCATCGACGACACTCTCACAAAAAAATACCTGCACGTCTGTATCAAGACCATCGACGACGGTCCCGTTCACAACTGCGGACGTTGCTACAAATGCCTAAGGACATTGGCAGCGATCGACATACTCGGGAAGCTCCCCGAATACGAAACGATCTTCGATCAATCCTACTACAAAACGCACAAAGCCGCCATCTTTGCGAAATATCTCGGATACCGGGCGGCAGATCCCTTTTTCGCGGATATCCTGAATTTCGCAAAGCAAAAAGGGTTTCGAATACCGAAGATGGCTTATTTGTTGAGTGTAAAATACTACCTATTATTACCGGCCTATATGCTGGGCAGAGAATTGCCGAACCCCACCAAGAAAAAAATCAAGAAATTCTTAAGAATGAAAGGATAGCGGAATGGGAATAAGAAAAATATTCGAAAATTGCATATATACCCTGTACGTACGCATGGCCCGACAAGCGGCAGCCAAGGCCGACAGATACATCGGGAAGCGTCCCCGACAGCCCTTGACGACCGATGAAAAGGCAAAAGTCCGCGAGGTATGGAAAAGTCTCGGGTTCCCCATCCGATACGACTTCTTCGAAACCTGTAAGACGTTGGTCGGGTTCGATGCTTATTATCTTCCCGAATCGCTTTACAGTCCGGTTCTCAAGGGAGCTCTCAACCCCATCTGGAGTACTTACGCTTACGAACACAAAGGAATGTACGGCTTTCTGTTGAAAAACGTCCCCCAACCAATAACCGTCGTGAACAATATCGACGGTCAGTTGTACGACGCCGATTATGTTCCGATATCGTTCGAAGCCGCCGTCGAAAAAATGTGCCGATTCGAACGGGAAATGATTATCAAGCCGAGCCTCAACTCGGATTCGGGGCACAATGTTTCGAAGTTCAGGGGCAACAATCGTAAAGGCATAGAAACATTATTGAAAAACTCCGGCAAAAATTACATCGTTCAGGGTGTCGTGGAGCAGCATCCCGCCCTGAAAGCCTTCAATCCCACCTCCCTGAATACGATGCGAATAACTTCGTTATACCTGAACGGGAAGGTTTCGATCATCTCCTCCATCTTCCGCTTCGGCAGCCCGGGGAGCGTGGTCGATAACACCGGTGCGGGAGGCTTCGTGTGCGGCATCACGAAAGAGGGCATATTGAAAGACATTTGTTTCGACATCAAGATGAATATCTATTGCCGCACAGTCAGCGATATTCCATTCGCCGGACAACCGATACCTTCCTACGAAAAAGCGATAGAGGTCATCCGCCAGAGCCACACACGACTTCCGAATGTCCATCTGATCGGCTGGGACATAGCGATCGACGAAACGGGAGAACCCATACTGATCGAAATAAACATATCCTATCCGGGTATCATATACGAACAACTATGCTCCGGCCCCTTGTTCGGAGAAAGAACCGGGGAGGTTATCGAATATGTAAAACGAAATCGACCCAAAATCACCCTAAAATTATAGGTTTTTATATGCTGCAAAAAATCATCTATAAACTCGGTGTCAAATGGAGAAACCCCTCTCTTTTAAGACAATTCGAATCGCTGAAAAAAAGCGACAAATGGAGTATTGAAAAATTGCAAGCGTACCAATTCGAGCGTTTGAAAGCACTTTTACAGTTCGCATACGATCACTCTCCGTTTTACAAAAAGGAATTCGACGAGGTCGGGTTCCATCCCTCGCAAATGACGAGCCCGGACGACATGAAGGTACTGCCCGTCATTGACAAATCCGTATTGATTCGCAACAACGGCGACATACAATCGACTTACAAATTCGATAAGCTCCAATTTTCCGAAACTTCGGGTTCTTCCGGAAAGCCCTTGCTCTTCTATCGAGATGAAGAGTGGGATTCAGGACATCGGGCCGCCGTAATGAGAGGACAAAGCTGGTACGGCATCATGCCCTGGGACAGAAACGGATATTTGTGGGGATACAATATAGACCGTAAAAAAACATTGAAAACCAAAATTCTGGACAGACTCTGCAATCGATTCCGGATGTTTTCATACGCTCCCGATGATATGGAGCGATTTTGCCGTAAATTGCGGAAATCCGCATTTCTGAGTGGCTACGCCTCCATGATTTATGAAACTGCACGATATATTAACACACATCCTCACGACAAAACGAAATATCATCTGAAGCTCATCAAGGGCACTTCGGAAAAGATATATCCCAACTACCACGAAGAAACGCAAAAAGCGTTCGGCTTGAAAATAACCAGCGAATACGGTGCAGCCGAAGCCGGAATCATCGCATTCGAATGTCCGGAAGGTAAAAACATGCATATCTGCATGGAAAACGTTTATGTGGAAGTAATCGACGGCGAAATCGTAGTTACAAATCTATTGTCCCGCTCCTTTCCGATCATTCGGTATAAACTGGGTGACGCCGTGGTTCTGGCATCGCCCGATTACAAGTGCCCCTGCGGCAGAAATCATCCGGTGGTTCTGGACGTATGCGGCCGTATCGGAAAAAACATCCTCGGAAAAACCTCTAAATACCCGAGTCTAACCTTTTATTACGTTTTCAAGAACATCGCCATCCAGGACGGTATTACACTGAACTACCAGGCCCGTCAGGACGAAAAAGGCAAAATCACGATTAACATCGAACAGAATCCTGAAAATATTTCCGAATTGCAACAGTTGGTTCGACGAGAGTTGGATAAATATTTCCACGACGACATCGACTTTACGATCAACTGGGGCGTACAACTCCACACCCATAAAGAGAAATTGAAAGATTTTATCACGACAATCGAGTAAACCGACCGAATCTACATGTCAGAACTGGTATCCATTATCACCCCTTCCTATAACTCGGCCGCATATATTGCCGAGATGATCGAATCGATCCTGGCCCAAACCTATACCAACTGGGAGCTGCTGATCACCGACGACTGTTCGACGGACGACAGCGTCAAAATCATAGAATCCTACGCAGCAAAAGACTCCAGAATAAAATTATTCCGGCTCGCAAGTAATTCGGGAGCTGGTATCGCCCGCAACAAATCCATCGAAGAAGCCCGGGGACGTTACATCGCCTTCTGTGACAGCGACGATCTGTGGAAACCGCAGAAATTGGAAAAACAGGTCGAATTTAGTCGTAAAAATCATTATGCATTCACGTTTTGTCAATCGGAAGTAATCGATTGCAAAGGAAACATTATCGGATTCAATAAAAGAAAGCCAAAAGTAACTTTTAGCAGCACAAAAATTATCAATTACATCGGAACTTCCGGCGTATTGCTCGATACAAAAGAAATCGGAAAATTTTATATGCCGCCGATACGACGCAGACAGGACTGGGCTCTTTGGTTAGATATCCTGAAAGTTACCCATAACGCCCACTGCTATGGAGAATCATTGGGTTATGTCAGAACCGGCAACAAGGCCTCTTTATCCGGGAAAAAATTCAAACTTCCCAAATATCATATCGCAATCTATCATAATCACCTTGGATATCCCAAAATAATCGCTATATTGATGTTTTTGAGTTTGAATCTACCTTGTACTCTTTTCAAAAAAGCCCAAATTTCCTATCAATATAAAAAATACGTCCAGCACCTTATTTCCTGTAACCTACCGAAAAATATCTACGAACATGATTGATAAAAAGAAGGTCGTTTACGACAGACCATCCAAACGATACTATTTAGGCTGGATTCTGTGGTCTATATTGACTCTGCAGGCTTTCGTTTATCTGGCTAAAGTATTCGCTTATTACCAAGTAAACCATTCGCTTGGAAAGCGACGAGCTAAAATAGGTAGCAAAACAAAAATCCACCCTACAGCACTGATTCGTCACGGAGAACGAGTTTCGATCGGATCGAATTGTTTGATCAACCACAACAATATCATACAAGGCGGCAAATCCATCGCTCATGTGCGAATCGGAAACTATGTCCAAACAGGACCGAATGTCATGATTTTTGCATTCAACCATGGAACAGACCTCTCCGACACACCCATGATCCAACAAGATTATTATGACGCAGACGTAATAATCGAGGACGATGTATGGATCGGTGCAGGCAGTATCGTCACGGCCGGAGTACACATCGGACAAGGGTGTGTCGTCGGAGCGGGAAGCGTCGTCACTAAAGACCTTCCGTCTTACACCATTTGCGGAGGGATCCCGTGCCACCCCATTAAAAGCAGACAATAGTCATGCAAAAAATTTTATTACTGGAGGCACATACGATCCAGGCAACAAGTATCGCCAAATCTTTATACAAAAACGGCTATCATATAATATCGTTTTGCGACGAGAAATTCTCATACGGCTACTATACCCGATATGCTCACGAAAAGCGGCTCACCCCTTCCTGCACCAAAGACCCAGACAAGTATTATCGTTATCTGCTTGATTATTTACGTTCCGAAAAAATAGCAGCCGTCCTCCCGATGAGTGATGATTCCGCAGCCTTGTTGTCCAAGCATAGGGAAACGCTCTCCCAATACACCGCTTTTGCGGCCCCCTCTTATGAGGTTTTCGAAAACGGATACGACAAAAACAAATTAATGGCAGCCTGCCGAGAAAATGATATTCCTCATCCTTATACCATCGACCTGTCAAAACATTTCGACCTGCAAACCATGAAATATCCCGCCATTCTAAAACCCAACATAACATCCGGGGCCCGCGGAATGGTTATCATACACAATCCTGAAGAATTTTGGGAAAAGTACCCCTCGATCCAAAGGGAATACGGAAACTGCCATTTACAAGAATATATTCCAGCTGGAGGCAATCAATTCAAAGTACAATTATACCTTGACAAAAAAAATAATCTAATCCAATCCTCGGCTATCTGTAAATACCGCTGGTATCCAGTCCACGGTGGCAGCAGTTGTTGCAACGAATCAATCGAGAATCCCGACCTGATAAATACCTGCCATAAATTACTGGAAAAAATTAAATGGGTCGGCTTTGCCGACTTCGATCTCATAGAAGATCCTCGGGACCACTCGCTCAAGATCATGGAACTCAATCCGCGAATTCCGGCTTGCGTAAAAAGCGCTATCGTTTCCGGTATCGATTGGGGCAATGTCATCGTTGATGACATCCTGGGCAACACACAAAATAACTATACCTACACTCCGGGAAAATTTTTGCGTTTCCTCGGATTTGAAATACTATGGTTTTTGAAGAGTCCCGACCGTTTCAAAACCCACCCCAATTGGTTCAAATTTTTTGGAAAAAATATCTTCTATCAAGATCTAGAATTTACTGATCTGAAATCTTTCTTATTTGGAACCTGGGGAAACATACGCAAACTCTGTAATCCAAAATTCCGACAGACAAAAAAAGGGACTAATAAATAAAAACGATGAATATCCTGACTTTTGACATAGAAGACTGGTACAATCATGACGATTATTCGCAGGATTTCGAATGGGATAAATTCGAAGTCCGGCTCTACGAAGGAGTGGATAAAATTCTCGAAGCACTCGATCGTCGCCACCTCCGAGGAACATTCTTCTGTTTGGGATGGGTTGCCGAGAAGCATCCCGCTATTATTCGTCGAATAGCTGATGGAGGACACCAGATCGGTTGTCATTCCTACCAGCATCAACTCGCAACCCGTTTTACTCCCGCACAATTCGAACAGGACACAGGCAAAGCGAAAAAACTGCTTGAAGACATCGCAGGACGAGAAGTAAACGCTTATCGGGTCCCGTCGTTCTCTATCACTCGGAACAATCTGTGGGCTTTTGACCTGCTTGCAAAATTGGGCTTTCGTTACGATTGTTCGGTCTTCCCCTCCCAGCACGAATTCGGCGGAATACCGGAATTCCCCTCTTCCCCCTTCCTTATTCGGACTGCACACGGAACGTTGAAAGAATTTCCAATAAGTTTGGGAAACTTTCTGGGGAGATCGATCGTATATTCCGGCGGAGGATATTTCAGAATCATGCCTTACATGCTCATAAAATCCCTGATGAAAAAGTCGGACTACGTAATGTCCTATTTTCATCCGAGCGACTTCGATCCAGGGCAACCCCCAATGCCCCACTTAAGTCGAATGCGCCAATTCAAAAATCGGGTGGGACTAAAAAACGCTTATTCCAAATTTCAAAAGTTAATCGCTGATTTCGACTTCGCCTCGCTCGAAGCCATCGACCGGCGCATCGACTGGAGTACAGTTCGAATTATAAATCTGTAAACCAACATTCTACCATGAATACGAAAAAAATACCCTTCTCGCCACCAGACGTAGGCGCAACCGAAGCACAGGAAGTTACCCAGGCACTTCTTTCCGGATGGATTACCACAGGACCGCGTACCAAGGAGTTCGAACGGGAAATCGCAGCATATTGCCATACGGAGAAAGCCGTCTGTCTGAACTCGGCGACAGCCTGCATGGAGATGATTCTCCGCGTACTGGGTGTCGGCCCCGGAGATGAGGTTATCACTTCGGCATATACCTATACGGCTACCGCGAGCGTCACCTGCCACGTCGGAGCCAAAGTCGTTCTGGTCGATACGGCGCCAGGCTCCTTCGAAATGGATTACGACAAACTGGCCGATGCGATCACCGAGAAGACGAAAGTCGTGATTCCGGTGGATCTGGCTGGCATCGTCTGCGATTACGACCGTATTTTCGCAGCGGTCGAAAGCCGCAAACAACTATTCCGCCCCACGAACGAATTGCAGAAAGCCTTCGGCCGGGTCATCGTTCTTGCGGATGCCGCCCACGCTTTCGGAGCAAAACGTGCGGGCCGGGTCTGCGGCGAAATCGCCGATTTCACCTCTTTCTCCTTCCATGCCGTTAAAAACCTCACTACGGCCGAAGGCGGGGCCCTTACGTGGCGTAATATTCCCGGCATCGACAACGAATGGCTTTACAAACAATTCCAGCTCCTTTCGCTGCATGGCCAAAGTAAGGACGCCCTGGCCAAAACGCAACTGGGAGCCTGGGAGTACGACATCGTTTCTCCGGCTTACAAATGCAACATGACAGACATCATGGCCGGTATCGGGCTGGTACAACTCAAGCGCTACCCCGAGCTGTTGAAGCGCCGTCGAGAAATCATCGAGCGTTATGACAAGGCGTTGCGCAAGCTCAACGTACAGGTACTCGACCACTACGGTTCCGCTCACGCTTCGTCCGGGCATTTATACCTGGTGCGGCTACTCGGGAAGGACGTTGCCGAACGCAACGATTTCATTACCAGGATGGCGGAACGAGGCATCGCCTGCAACGTCCACTACAAGCCGCTGCCCATGATGACGGCTTACAAGGCGCTCGGCTTCGACATCGAGGATTACCCCAACGCCTATGACATGTACCGCAACGAAGTAACTCTTCCGCTGCATACCCGCCTGACGGATGAAGATATCGACTATGTCCTTACGAATTTTACCGAAATCCTGTCCAAATAAACACACCGCTTGAAACGCACGTTCGATCTCATAGCAAGTAGTCTGGGTTTACTGTTATTGAGCCCTCTTTTCCTCATGCTCGCCATTTGGATCAAAATCGATTCCGAAGGTCCGGTTTTTTACCGCCAGGTACGTGTAGGAAAAGGAAACCGGGATTTTCGATTATTCAAGTTCCGCTCGATGCGCGTAGGTTCCGACCAAAAAGGACTTATCACCGTCGGAGGACGCGATCCACGCGTGACTCGTTCGGGATATTACATCCGTAAATACAAACTCGACGAGTTGCCTCAGCTCATCAACGTATTCATCGGCGATATGAGCCTGGTGGGTCCCCGGCCGGAAGTCCGCAAATACGTCGATCTTTATACCCCCGAGCAGATGCACGTACTCGACGTTCGACCCGGCATTACGGACCTGGCTTCGATCCGCTACCGCAACGAAAACGAACTGCTTGCACAAGTCGAAGATCCCGATCGCTACTATGTGGAAGTAATCATGCAGGATAAACTGCGTATCAACCTGGAATACGCACAACATCATTCGTTCGCAGGCGATATTCAACTGATATTCCGGACATTCCGGGCCATTTTACGATGAACGATCTCACAAATACCCTCCTTCAGTTATTACGTGCAGCCCTCGAGCCGACCGTATCACCGCCTTCTATCCCCCGCCTGACGGAAGAGGACTGGAACCGTCTTTTTACCCTTGCGGCCCAACACGGCGTTACGGCCCTGCTCTTCGACACGATTCTCCGGCTCCCGGAACAGCAACAGCCCTCCAGAGCCCTCAAAATCCGTTGGGCCCTGAGTTCGGAAGCCATCGAGAAGCGCCATGCCCAACAGACCCGTGCCGCATACGAACTGACAACGCTCTTCGCTTCGCACGGCGTCCGTACGATCCTTTTGAAAGGGCTGGGCCTCAGCATTTACTACCCCCGGCCGGAGCACCGCGAATGCGGCGACATAGATCTGTGGCTCAACGACTGCGACAAGGGCAACCGTTTGATCGAAGAGCTGGGGATTAAAATCAATCACGATAGTGAAAAACATGCCGTTTTCCATTACAAGGGCGTCATGGTCGAAAATCACAGCCATCTGCTTATGCCGTCGCACCGCCGGACGGAGCGTGCCATAGACGATTTTCTCGTGGGTGAAGCCGAGAACAGCCGATTAGCGCCGGCGGGCTATTACACCCCATCCCCGATGTTCAACGCACTCTATCTGCTGCGCCACATGGCCCGGCATTTCGGGACGGAAGGCATCAACCTCCGACATCTGCTGGATTGGGGACTTTTCCTGCGCAGCGAGCAATCGGAAATCGACTTCGAGAAAATCCTTACGCTTTACGCTGCAACCGGTTACGACACGGTCTATAACATTTTCACGGCATTGGCCGGCGAATTGCTCGACGAGGATTTCACACCGCTGCTCTCTGCCGTTCCGGATCCACAGCTCAAACAGCGGGTACTGAACGACATTCTCGGCTTCGGAGTGTACCGCACTCCGTCAGGTAACCGCCTGACCCGTATCGGCCGGAAAACCCGCAAACTCTTCTCATGCCGCTGGAAATACCGCACCTTGCTGCCTGAGAATTTTTGGCGGGACGTAATCCTGCCTTCGCTCCTGTTCCACCTGAAAAATCCGAAAAATATCTGAATCGAAGCATTCCGCACGCCATCGGCAGAGCAGATCCGCATCTCGATTGCCGCGGAAGGGTGTTCCCATATCTGCACGAAGGACATCTGCAACCGCCTGTCGAAAAAGTCCGCTCGTTTCGTTTTTCCGTCCGCCAGGGAGGTAGCCTGTAAAATCCGATTGCCATAAAAATATGAATCGAACGACAGGGAGTCTTTGACTCCCTGTCGTTTTTTCCTCCGATAAGAACCTTCTACTTCTCTTTTTTCTTATCTTGCGATCGTATAACAGAATCCTGAACGATATGCCCATATTCACTCCTCCATCCCCTGCCTTGCAAAAAGCCTGGTGGAAAGAAACGATCGTCTATCAAATCTATCCCCGCAGTTTCAAGGACAGCAACGACGACGGTATCGGGGACCTGAACGGAATCACCGAAAAACTCGACTACCTGCATGGGCTGGGAATCGAAACCCTGTGGCTCAATCCGATCTTCGCCTCGCCCAACGCCGACAACGGCTACGACATCAGCGATTACCGGCAGATCATGCCTGACTTCGGCACGATGGAGGATTTCGACCGGCTCCTGAAAGAAACACACGCACGGGGCATGCGTCTTCTCCTCGACCTGGTGCTGAACCACACCAGCGACCAGCATCCCTGGTTCCGCGAGGCCCGCACCTCGCGGGAGAACCCCTACTACGACTACTACCTCTGGTGGCCGGAGGAACAGGGCCACCCGCCCTACCGCAAGAGCCATTTCGACGAGAAGGGCGATGCCTGGTGTTACAACGCCCCGACACGCTCCTACTACCTGCACTATTTTGCCCGGCAGCAGCCCGACCTCAACTGGCAAAGCCCCAAGGTGCGGGCCGAAATCTACGACATTCTGCGTTTCTGGCTCGACAAGGGGGTCGATGGATTCCGTCTGGATTCGATTCCCTACATCGCAAAAGACACGTCGTTTCCGGAGATCGACCTTCGCAAATACCCGGACGTATTTCCCTATTACTCGCTGGGACCGCACCTGCACGACTACCTGCACGAAATGAACCGCGAGGTATTCTCCCGCTACGACTGTACGACCGTCGGCGAAGGCTCGAAAACCGCCCCCGAAGAGGGGTGGAAATTCATCGCACCCGAACGGCAGGAGCTCGACATGCTCTACCACTTCGGCGCGGCGGACATCCGCAACGAAACGGAGGCGGACGATCCCGCAACCGGTATCCCGTACAGCCTGCTCGCCCTCAAGCGTATGTACGCCGAATGGGACGCAGCCGTAGGCGACGGCTGGCCTACGATCTATCTGGGCAACCACGACCAGCCGCGCATGGTTTCGCGCTTCGGCAGCGACGCCCCCGAGTGGCGCGACCTGTCGGCCAAAATGCTCACGATGTTCCTGCTCACGATGCGGGGAACCCCCTATTGGCTGGCCGGCGACGAACTGGGCATGACCAACATCCGATTCACCCGCATCGAAGAGTACGACGACATTGACACGCGCAACCACTACCGCAAACTCCTGCGGGAAGGCGGCGATACGGAACAATTCCTGCGCGAGCAGCAGGAAATCGGACGCGACAACGCCCGCACGCCCTACCAATGGGATGGAACGCTCTACGCGGGATTCTCCACGGCGAAACCCTGGCTTCGCGTCAATCCCAACCACACGGAGGTAAACGCCGCCCGGGAGCTATGCGACCCCGATTCCGTATTGAACTTCTTCAGACGGGTCGTAACGCTGCGCAAAGAACATCCGGACCTGGTTTACGGCTCGTTCCGGCTGGTCGATGCAGACAACCCGCAGGTATTCGCCTACCTGCGGGAAGGGACAGGCCGAAACTACCTCACAGTCCTGAACTTCAGCCCGAAGGCTGCCCGGTTCGACCCGAAAACGGATTTGACCGAAGCCATGCCATTGCTGCATAACTACCCTGCCCCACCGATAGCCGAAAAAGAAGGCCCGATCGAACTACGGCCTTACGAAGGGATACTGTACCGGCTCGCATAACAGCGAACCGCACCGAAGCTGCGTTTAACCCATTCCGAACGCCCCCACAAGTAAAGGCCGGCCGCCAAACTCCCGCCAAAGAACCGACATTTTACAAATGCAAAAGACGGAAACCGCAGGGTTTCCGTCTTTTGCATTTTCGACCTAAATTCCTATTCCCACTCGATCGTTGCGGGCGGCTTGGAAGAGATGTCGTACACTACGCGATTGACCCCGCGCACCTTGTTGATGATGTCGTTGGACACCGCAGCCAGAAAATCGTACGGCAGGTGCACCCAGTCGGCCGTCATGCCATCGGTCGAAGCTACGGCACGCAGCGCCACGCAGCTCTCGTACGTACGCTCATCGCCCATTACGCCGACGCTCTTCACGGGCAGCAGAATCGCTCCCGCCTGCCATACCTGGTCGTAAAGTCCCCACTCGCGCAGGGCATCGATATAGATTTTGTCCACATTCTGCAGAATTTCCACCTTCTCCGGGGTAATATCGCCCAGAATACGGATCGCAAGGCCCGGACCGGGGAACGGATGCCGCCCCAGCAATTGCGGATCGATACCGAGGGACTTACCCACGCGGCGCACCTCGTCCTTAAAGAGCAGGCGCAGCGGCTCGACGATTTTCAGGTGCATCTCTTCGGGCAGGCCGCCGACGTTGTGGTGCGACTTGATCATCGCGGCAGGTCCCTTGACCGATGCCGAAGCGGACTCCACCACGTCGGGATAGATCGTACCCTGCGCCAGCCACTTTACGTTCTCGATCTGCTTGGCCTCGGCATTGAACACCTCCACGAAATCGCGGCCGATGATCTTGCGCTTCTTCTCGGGATCGGTCACTCCGGCCAGGTCGCCCAAAAACCGGTCGTGGGCCTTGACACCCTTGACATTCAAACCCATCCCCTTGTACGATTCGAGCACGCTGTCGAACTCGTTCTTGCGCAGAAGCCCCGAATCCACGAAGATACAATAAAGGTTTTTGCCGATCGCCCGGTGCAGCAGCACGGCAGCCACCGACGAATCGACACCGCCGGAAAGACCGAGCACTACACGGTCGTCGCCCAACTTCTCACGCAATTCCCGGACGGTCGTTTCGACGAAACTCTCCGGCGTCCAGTCCTGTTTGCAGCCGCAAATGCCGACCACGAAATTCCGAAGCAGCGTAATGCCGTCCGTCGAATGATACACCTCCGGATGGAACTGAATACCCCAACTCCGCTCTCCCTCAATACGGAAGGCGGCATAGCGCACGTCCTCCGTGCTGGCGATCACCCGGTAGGTGTCGGGAACCGAGGTAATCGTATCTCCGTGCGACATCCACACCTGCGTAGGCGACGGAACTCCCTGCATCAGCGGATCGGACGGCTCGACGACCGTAAGCATCGCACGTCCGTACTCCCGGCTGGGAGCCGACTGCACTTCGCCGCCGTAGAAATGAGCCAGGTATTGTGCGCCGTAGCAGACGCCCAGCAACGGCAGACGACCTTTGATCGCCGTCAGATCGGGCTTCGGGGCTTTCTCGTCCCGTACGGAAAAGGGACTTCCCGAAAGAATGACGCCCCGCACCGAAGCATCCAGTTCAGGGATCTTGTTGAAAGGGTGGATCTCGCAATAGACGTTGAGTTCACGCACGCGGCGTGCGATCAACTGCGTGTACTGCGATCCGAAATCCAGAATGACTATTTTTTCCTGCATCTATCCTAATTTGGTTTTATTTTCTTCACTCGCATTTTCCGAATTATCCTTTTTCATACGGTACAGATTCACGGCGATACGGACGACGAAAAAATAGAAAAGCGCCGATGCCAACACCAGATGGCGCATCCATGCGTACCGACAGCCCGTAAACCACCAGATCGCCAAAAGCGTCAGAACAACGAACACCGCCGCCCAATCGTATCGGGTCGTTCGCAACCGATTTCTTCGGAAATTCGACATAGCGGGTCAGGAGTTTAGCGCTCGCTGCTGTAATTCGGCGCCTCGCTCGTGATGGCAACATCGTGGGGATGGCTCTCCTGCATACCCGACGAGGTGATGCGGATGAATTGAGCCTGCTTGAGCGCCTCGATGTCCCGCGCACCGCAGTAACCCATACCGGCGCGAATACCGCCGACCAACTGGAAAACCGTTTCCGAAAGCATTCCCTTGAAGGGCACACGGGCCACGATACCTTCCGGGACCAGTTTATTGATATTCACATCGCCCTTCTGGAAGTAGCGGTCGGCCGAACCGGCTTTCATAGCGTCCAACGACCCCATGCCGCGATAGCTCTTGAACTTGCGGCCGTTGTAAATGATCGTTTCGCCCGGAGCCTCCTCCGTACCGGCGAACATCGAACCGATCATCACGCAGTCGCCGCCTGCGGCAAGCGCCTTGACGATATCGCCCGAATAACGCAAACCGCCGTCGGCAATGACCGGAATGCCGTACTTGCGGGCTACGGACGCAGCGCCGTAAATAGCCGACAACTGCGGCACGCCCACGCCCGCAATGACGCGGGTCGTACAGATCGAACCGGGGCCGATACCCACCTTCACGCCGTCGGCACCGTTGGAAATCAGGAACTCGGCGGCTTCGGCCGTGGCGATATTGCCTACGACCACCTCCAGATCCGGATAAACCGCCTTGATCTTGTGCAGCGTATTCTTCACATTGACCGAATGGCCATGGGCCGTATCGAGCACGACGGCATCGACATCCTCATCGACGAGCGCCTTCACGCGATCCATCACGTCGGGTGTGATGCCGACCCCCGCCGCAACGCGCAGACGGCCTTTCGCATCCTTACAGGCGTTGGGATGGTCCTGCACTTTCGTAATATCCTTATAGGTAATCAATCCGACGAGCTTGCCGTCGGCATCGACTACGGGCAACTTCTCGATTTTGTTGCGCAGCAGAATGTCGGCCGCACGCTGCAAGTCGGAGTTGTGAGTGGTCACCAGCCCCTCCTTGGTCATCACCTCGTCGATCTTGCGGTTCATATCGCGCTGGAACCGCAAATCGCGGTTGGTCACGATGCCGATCAAATGCTGATCCGGAGCCACGACGGGAATACCGCCGATCTTGTTCTCCTTCATCAATGCCAGCGCATCGCCTACGGTATCGTCCTTGGAAATAGTGATCGGGTCGTAGATCATACCGTTTTCGGCACGCTTCACCTTCCGCACGTGAGCCGCTTGCTCGGCAATCGACATATTCTTGTGAATTACGCCGATACCGCCTTCGCGGGCCAGGGCGATAGCCAGAGGCGCCTCGGTCACCGTATCCATGGCGGCCGATACGATCGGGATGTTGAGTTGGATGTTTCGGGAAAAACGGGTCACTACGCTGACCTCACGCGGCAACACTTCGGAGTATGCGGGCACCAGAAGCACATCGTCGAACGTCAGTCCTTCGGGTTGCACCTTCTCATTGATAAAAGACATAGGAGTGAGATTTTGTTGCCTGCAAAAGTAATCATAATTTTTGGATTATTTTTCGTACACTCCCCGAATTTCCAAAAAATCGGCTCCACAGCAAGAAAAACATCCTTACAGCAGGGCGACCGTTTCAAAATCACGGGCATCAAGCCACCACGACGCTGCCGAAGCGTATTGTTTGCCTCTGGGGAGCGAGGTTTCGGCATCCAAGTATCACCTTTTTCAAAAAACAATTCCCGTATGAAATTTTATTACAATTCTATCGTTTAATTAATATAGTGGGCTTGATTTTAAGTTTTTACTTCATAAAAATATAGACGGCGCATCGGCAAACTATCGTCCTGCAAGCCGAATCACCGAAAAGATACATGATACGTTAGACACTCTTCTATCATGAAAAGAATTCTGCTTTTTATTACGGCAACGCTTTTGCTCGCCTCCGGAACCTCCTGCTCGGACGACAATACCAATTTCGATCCGATCGGTGACGAACTGGGAATTCCTTATAAAGATGGTCACGATGTCTATGGCGTGGAAGTTTGGGAAGAAACATCAGTAATTCTTACAAACTATTATTCCTTAATTGAAGAAATCATTCAAGAAAAAACAGCAAAAATCCAATCAATCTGGTGGCTTTCTCCTGCCAAAGAAAAGTGTAATGTCCGTTGGAACTGTTCGGCTCCTATTATGGGGAAAACAGATCATTCATCCTCATATATAATCAATCCCGATTACAATATGAATTCATCGCAAATTACGATTGACTTAACAGATGTAACGGACAATTTTACCGTCGAAGCAATTGTTTCCATTGGGAATCTATCCATACGTCGATTCCAAACTATCCCAATTGTGACAAATGAGATTCGATGCGATGCATTTTATTACACCTTCGGGACACCACTCATGCAATTAGAAAATAATATAGACAATGAAAATACACTCAACTCTGATATATTAAAGGCGACCTATTATGCAAGAACTCGTCCGGTCAATTTTCTCGGATTTACGAATTTACCGGGACAAAGATTAGAAAAATTATACTGCACGGCCACAATTGCAGATCCGAATCCTCTACATGATTTACAATATGCGTGCAAGATATGTTTATCTCCTGAAGAACCGGAATTTGAATTACAAAGCGGATCGGAGAATGTATATCGCGTTCTGAATCCCCAACAGTGGGAAATCAACGGTTTGCTCTGCACACTCGAAAATACGACCTGGCAACAGTTAGGTGCTTCAGAAAATACGGACGATACAGAATTTGCATGTTTAACTATCAAGAAACTATAAAAAGAGAGGAAAATTTTCCTCTCTTTTCAGTGAATATCGTTATAGTTTGATACCTAAAGGGTAAAATTTACCAAATTGATTTTCTGCAAAAGGTTCATCTGTATTGATAAAAATATGATTAGTGGGTAAGGTTTGAATCCGAGAATCTTTAGGGCCGCCTTGTGGAAGATTATGGAGACGGATAACCGTGTATAGATTACCTAAAGTTGATAATTCAATATATGTAGTATTATCCTTTTTCAATACAATTCCATTCGCAGACAAATTACCTGCTAATGCGGGTCCTTTACAGGTGATTCCTTCTTGATTTAATATAATGTTTTTATCTTTCACTGTAACGGTATCGAACTCTCCATTGAGAGCTTTCACAGTCCCCGAAGCCGTAACGGTATTAACCTCCAAGTCATCCGGTATATCCATGGGGAAATCGCCCTCGATCTTTGAAGCGGTCAGGGTTCCCTTCGTCGTGATATTGCCTGTGGCGACGATGGTCCCCGCATCGATCCGACTCTTGACATTCAACGTATTAGTTTCCACTTCGCCTTTATTATTGATCGTTGAAGAATTAATTGTACCCACGTTCATAACTTCAGCATCCATAGCTCCGTTGCCTATATGCATACGATCCCGGTCGGTCATACTAAACGAATCAATTCCTTCATACCATACGACAAGGATTTTACCTTCTGAAGTAAATTCCTGTACTAAAGCTGACTGGCGTTTAGCATCACTGCGATTACCGAGCTGAGCGATCCAATCGCCCGGTTGAGGCTCGCCGGTTCCTTCGGAATCGGTACTCGAAAACTCGATCCAGTCTTCTCCCGCAGCTGTTACCAGTTTCCAATATTGACGAGTTGCAGCACCGGATGCCGAATTTTTCTGAAGGAAATAGACTTGATCGTTTTTCACAAAGTTGTTGTAACCGTAAAGAAATTCCAAATCGGCATGCCAAATATTATCCTGGGTTTGCGGCGTATAGAGTGTCGGTGAAGAGGAAAACTCGACCTTCGCATTCCGGAAATATACAATGGCTCCAGCGGTATTATTATATATCTGAAAATTCCGCATACCGGTCGGTGTCAAAACCGTCGATATCCGAATCCATCGCCCCACTTGATATTCCGCAAGCTCGACGATACTTTTCGTTTCATCCGCAGCTCCCAAACGAATCTGCGCCGGAGCCTCGGCGAAGACATCGACCGAAGTCGCCATCGGCCGTCCCTGGGAACAAAGCGGGGCATCTTCGAAATAGTCGAGCCAGACCCCTGCCGATGATCCGGCACCTACGGTTTTCATACACGATTTACCGTGAAAATTTCCGAACGAAAGGTTGCTGCCGTTCGTCGTTTTCCAGTTGGCAGCCGATGCCAGCGAAGTGTCCGCACCCGGCTTCATCGCTGCGATTTTGTTTCCCTTTACCTGTTCCGCAGCGACGATCCGGGCGGATGCCGAAGAAAAAATCACGCGGTCGCTCATCATAGTACTGAATGTTCCGGGACGGGATGCCTGTTCGGAACGGTCGGCGGACAACGCCCTTGCACTTGCGTTCTCCAGTCTGGACGGATTTTCCGTCGCATCGATCTTCTTTTTCATAAGCAATAGCGGTTTAATTATTTATTTACTTGGGTCAGCAGCGGGAATCTTCGCCAGAAGATACCCTCCCGCCATTCATTCTCAATCGATCTTCACCTGCGGTCAAAACCCGAATCGGCCTGTCTGCCGGGATTTCGGCCTCATTCTTTTATAAAGATAGCAAATAAATTATTGCATTCCAAACGAAACGTGCGCTATTTTCGAAGATCGGGACAAATCCGTTCCCGTCCCTTTCCCGAACTTTCGAGATCGGCAATCCCCGTAATGGATCCGGCACTCTCACCCCGCCGCCGACATATCGCCGTACATACAGCGGTGAAAGCCACAATACGGTCTCGCGCCGTCCATCCGGCACGAAAGCCTATTCCCCTCAAGCATCGGTTCGCAGGAAACAGGACATAACGAAAAAATATCGGAAGCTCCGCCGGGAACTTCCGATACACATAAAAGAGGATATAAAAACCCGTATTTCTAATATTGCTCCGACTCATTCGGGAAATCGCCCGATTTGACGTCCTCAACATAAGACGTGACCGCACCGGTCATCACCTCGTGCAAATCGGCATAACGGCGCAGGAAACGCGGCGAGAAACCCTTATTGATCCCCAGCATATCGTGAATCACGAGCACCTGTCCGTCCACGCCGCCCCCGGCCCCGATACCGATGATCGGAATCCGCAGTTCGGAGGCGACCCGGGTCCCCAGCGCCGCAGGAATCTTCTCGAGCACGATGGCGAAACATCCCGCGTCTTCGAGCAGATGGGCGTCCCGCACCAGCTTCTCGGCCTCCTCCTCGTCTTTGGCCCGCACGTTATAGGTACCGAACTTATGAATCGACTGTGGCGTCAGGCCCAGATGCCCCATCACGGGGATTCCCGCCGAAAGGATACGGTTCACCGATTCGAGGATCTCCTCGCCGCCTTCGATCTTCACCGCATCGGCCTCGGTCTCCTTCATGATGCGGACGGCCGACTCGAGCGCCACTTTCGAATTTCCCTGGTACGTACCGAACGGCAGATCGACCACCACCAGCGCACGGCGCACGGCGCGTGCGACCGAGCGGGCATGGTAAATCATCATATCGAGCGTAATGGGCACCGTCGTTTCGTAACCCGCCATCACGTTGGCCGCCGAGTCGCCCACCAGAATCACATCGACCCCCGCCGCATCCACGATGCGGGCCATCGAATAATCGTACGAAGTCAGCATGGCGATCTTCTCCCGGCGCTGCTTCATCTCCCACAGACGATACGTCGTGACCGCCCTCACTGTACTCTCTACTGACATAGCATTATATATTTTCAATTTTCGAATCGGGAACCCTCCGGGTATTCCTCCTTTTCCCACCGGTAACCCGGGGCAAATTTAGCGTTTTGGCCGGACTTGCCAAAAAAAGTTCCACAAAACGACTCCTCCGGCCACCGAAACGTTCACCGAATGTTTGGTTCCGGCCTGCGGAATCTCGATCGCCCCGTCTGCCGCATCCACGACCTCCTGCGCCACGCCGTCCACCTCGTTGCCGAACACCAGGGCGTATTTCTGCCCCGGTCGAGGCCGGAATTCATCCAGCATGACGGCTCCTTCGACCTGCTCCACGACGTAAATGAGATACCCCTGCGCACGCAGCGCAGCGATGCAGTCGGTCGTCGCGGCGAAATAGTCCCACGCAACGGTCAGCTCGGCTCCGAGCGCCGTCTTGTGGATCTCCCGGTTGGGCGGGGTGGCGGTGATGCCGCACAAGGCGATACGTTCGACGGCAAAGGCGTCCGCCGTGCGGAAAAAGGCCCCGACGTTCTGCATCGAGCGTACGTTGTCCAGCACGACCGCCACCGGCATTTTCTCCATACGGGCGAACTCCCCGGCAGAGGGACGCCCCAGCTCTTCGTTGGTAATCTTTCTCATCGTTACAACTTCCCTGTTTTCACGGCAAAAGTAAGCAAATCCGAATATTTTAGCTAACTTTGGCGACCTAAATACACGCAAAAGCGTCCCGTTCCGCAGACGGCTCCGCCCGGCGGACCGGCAACCGGACGGAACGCGCGACAAACGACTACGATCGCCTATGAAGCAAATCGCACTTATCCTGACACTTCTGCTGGCTGCCGCCGGCGCCTCGGCCCAGGAGGTTTTCATCGGAGCCGACTTCGACACCCGGTTCGACAACCGCGAACACTCGGACTGCAACATCGACGATTCGCACACGTTCTTCAGTATGCGCCTGACCCCGAAAGCGGGTGTTATCTGGTCCGAAAAGAACCGGCTGGTGGTAGCCGTCGATCTGTTGCAAGACTTCGGCGACAAGGAACACAAGTTCTTGAGTAAAGTGGACCCCCAGATCTACTACCAGTTCAACTCGAAGACGGCACAGGCCGTAGCCGGTATTTTCCCGCGCTCCCTGCTGCTGGCCCGATACGATCCGTTCTTCCTGGGCAGTGCCTACTCGTTCTATAATAATCGCATCCAGGGCCTGGCCGCCCACTATAAATCCCAAACGGGCTCCTTCATCGAGTTCGCCATCGACTGGGAGGGAATGCGCTCGTACCAGACGCGCGAGAAGTTCCGCATCCTCTCGGGCGGCGAATACAAGGGACGCCATTGGTACGGCGGCTATGTCATGACCCTGCTCCACTACGCCAAAACCGACAATACGGAGTTGGACGAAGGGGTCGTGGACCACATCCTGCTCAATCCCTACGTCGGCTACCGCTACGAAGGAGCCTACACCTTCGATGCCCGGCTGGGTTACCTGCAAAGCCTGCAGCGCGACCGCCGCACCGAAGAGGGCTGGAAAGCGCCCAAAGGCGGGCGCCTCACCCTGTCGGTAAGCCGCTGGGGTGTCTGTTTGCTCAACGAACTCTACGTCGGCGAGAACATGCTCCCCTTCTGGGACATCTATGGCACCGGACTCTATGCCAGCGGCCCCTTTTACGCAACCCCCAAGAAGATCTACAACCAGACGGCCGTCACCTACAACCGCCGCTTCTTCAACAACACGGTGGGCGTTTCGGCCGGATTCTATTTCCATTACGACGGCGTGGGCCTGGGCCTGCAACAGATCCTGAAAGTATCGGTCAATCTGCAAAAAACCGTTTACCGTCCCAAAAAATAGACGCAAAGGCGGAAAAAAGTTGTAATTTTGTGAAAAATATACCTGCTATGGCAATCGCAACCAACGACACCAATACCAAGGAGAAAGCCGCGAACTTTCTCGAAGAGATCATTCAGGAGTCCATCGCCAAGGGCGACACGCGCGTACAGACACGTTTCCCGCCCGAACCCAACGGCTACCTGCATATCGGCCACGCCAAGAGCATCTGCATCAACTTCGGCCTGGCCAAGAAATACGGCGGCAAGTGCAACCTGCGTTTCGACGACACCAACCCGGTGAAGGAGGACGTGGAGTACGTGGATTCGATCAAGCGCGACATCCGGTGGCTGGGTTTCGACTGGGCGTTGGAACGCTATGCGTCGGACTATTTCGACCAGCTCTACGACTGGGCCGTCGTCCTGATCAAGAAAGGATTGGCCTATGTCGATGACCAGACGCAGGAAGAGATCCGCCTCACGCGCGGCACGGTATCCGAGCCCGGCAAGGAGTCGCCTTGGCGCAACCGCTCGGTCGAGGAAAACCTCGACCTGTTCGAGCGGATGAAAAAGGGCGAGTTCGCCGACGGCGAGAAGGTGTTGCGAGCCAAAATCGACATGGCGCACCCGAACATGCTGTTCCGCGACCCGATCATGTACCGCATCCTGCACGCCGAGCATCACCGCACGGGTAACAAATGGTGCATCTATCCGATGTACGACTATGCGCATGGCCAGTGCGATTCAATCGAACGGATCACCCACTCGATCTGCACCCTCGAATTCGACGTGCACCGTCCGCTCTACGACTGGTTCATCCAAGCGCTCGACATCTACCCCTCGCACCAGTACGAATTCGCCCGTCTGAACCTCACCTATACGATGATGTCCAAGCGCCGTCTTCTGAAACTCGTGCAGGAGGGCGCCGTGATGGGCTGGGACGATCCCCGCATGCCGACCATCTGCGCCCTGCGCCGCAAGGGTTATACGCCGGCTTCGGTGCGCAACTTCGCCGAAATGGTCGGCGTAGCCAAGCGCGACAACGTGATCGACCTGGGCAAGCTGGAGTTCTGCGTGCGCGAAGACCTGAACAAGGTCGCCGAACGCCGCATGGCGGTACTCAACCCGCTGAAAGTCGTCATCACCAACTACCCCGAAGGCAAAACCAAGCTTTTCACGGCGATCAATAATCCCGAAGACGAAAACGCCGGCACGCGCCAGGTGCCTTTCTCGCGCGAGATCTATATCGAACGCGACGACTTCATGGAGGTCCCGCCCAAGAAATACTACCGCCTGAGTCCCGGTACGGAGGTGCGCCTGCGCTACTCCTACCTGATCCGATGCGAAGAGGTCGTCAAGGATGCAGAAGGCAACATCACGGAGCTTCGCTGCACGTACGACCCGGAGTCGGGCAACGGTTCGTCGAGCGACGGCCGCCGCGTGAAAGGCGTGATCCACTGGGTATCGGCGGCCGATGCGATCGAAGCCGAAATCCGGCTCTTCAACCCGCTTTTCACGACCGAAGATCCCGACGACGTGGCCGAAGGCGGCAGTTGGGAGGACAATCTCAACCCCGATTCGATGATCGTCACCCGAGGCTATCTGGAACCGTCGCTTGGGGAGGCTCCCATCGGGCAGCCGTTCCAGTTCGAGCGCGTAGGGTATTTCTGCGCCGACACGGACTCCAAGCCCGGACACCCGGTATTCAACCGCACGGTGACCCTCAAGGATTCGTGGGCCAAGATCAACAAATAGATATTTCTTCTACGGTAAAATGAAAAAGCCGGAGCTATCGAAGCTCCGGCTTTTCGATTGATAAATCGTGTTTTCAATATTCGCCGTAAACTCCATATCGGACATTCACGGAAAATTTCCGACGCCCTGTCGTTGCTGTATTCAGGAGTAAAATATATCTTACATTTTAAAATACAGAGGGGTTCTAATTTCCTTCATACTCCAATCGATACCTTTGGCCCAATAGTCCTTATGCGTCGTTTTCAACACAAAGCCTTGCTTCTGATAGAACTTATAAACCAACTGCGAAGTTCTGACGGTTATCTTGCGGACACGATCAATTGATTTCAACTTGTCGATTCTATATTCGAGCAGTTGCTTCCCAAGCGATTTTCCCTGATAATCGGGATGTATGATGTCCCAACTTATTTTGCCGACGGTTTTATCATCGGCAAAATTTATTCCGCCGCAACCAACGATCCTGTCATTCGTGACCAGCACATAATACGACTCTATTTCTCGATCCAGATAATCACTCAAATCAATTTCTTCTTCCGCCGCAAAATATTCTGGTGTATTCCGCCGGATCAATTCCATCACATCATCCTTGTCTGTCGTCCGATATTCCCTTATCGTAACCATTTCTCCGTTTTCCCTCTCAACACTCTATTTACCGCCCGCATAAGAGGAATACACTTCCCGGCAACGCAACGACCGTTATTTCTTCCGGGCGATCGTTCGAAACGGCAGGGCCAGCACCCCGAAGAACGCTTCGCCGAAGATACCGCCCGACATCTTGGAGGTTCCTTCGGTCCGGTCGGCAAAGATGATCGGCACCTCGCCGATACGGAATCCCATCTTCCAGGCCGTATATTTCATCTCGATCTGGAATCCGTACCCCACCATCTCGATCCGGTCGAAATCGATCGCCGCAAGCACTTCCCGCTTATAGCCGACGAATCCGGCCGTCGCATCGCAGACGGGCATCCCCGTCACGATCCGCACATACCGCGAGGCACAATAGGACATCAACAGCCGCGACATAGGCCAGTTCACCACCGTCACCCCCTTCGAATAACGCGAACCGACGGCGACATCCGCTCCAGCCTCCAATTCGGCGGTAAGCCGCAGCAGATCGTCGGGATTGTGCGAAAAATCGCAGTCCATTTCGAATACGGCATCGTACGGGCGAGCCAGCGCCCAGCGGAATCCCTCGATATAGGCAGTGCCCAACCCCAGTTTTCCCGAGCGTTCCAACAGAAACAGACGATCCGGAAACTCCGCCTGCCGCTCCTTGACGATCGCTCCCGTTCCATCGGGCGAGCCGTCGTCCACCACGAGCAAATGGTAACCGCCCTCGAGCGACATCACCTTCGAGATCATCTTCGAAATATTCTCCCGCTCGTTATAAGTAGGTATGACAACCAATTTTTCCATCCAAATACTTTCTTCAGGGTAATTATGTATTTCAGCGTACCTTTATCCGACAGTCACAGCTCCGAATCCGGCAGCCGCTTATTTGCGATTCGCAGCCGCATTTATAATTCTGCCTCTCCGGATCTCCTCTCGGAGAGGACTTGGGCCGCTACACACCCCCAAAGGTACACAAAAGTATATTATCGCCAGCTTAAATCGCCCCCGTCCGAACATCGACACATAAGGCAGCGGTCGCATTCGAATCGCCGCCCCTTTACAGCAACTTGCCGAACCGTCTGCGACCTAATAAATAACGCAGAACGATCGACCCGCAGTATATGCCCCGGGGCTTTCCCTTCACCGCACCGCGAACAGCCCGCCGCTTGGCGGCCAGCGCCTTGTGCGCCCGCAGAAAATCCCGCCACGCACGTCCCACGGCCCGCACGTAATCCGGACGCCCCTGCATCAGGTACGACAGCGCCGCGCACGAGTCGAGCACCGGACGCACGATAGCCACGACGCTCCGCTGCACCGGCGACGCACACTTGTAGAGCATCGCCAGATTATTGCGATGGTTGTAAAACACCTTCGAAGGCGATCCCTGCGCCAGACTCCCCCCGCCGAGGTGATAAACCCGGCTCCGGGGCTCGATCCGCACCCGGTAACCGGCCAGTTGCATCCGCCAGCAAAGGTCGATCTCCTCCATGTGGGCGAAAAAATCCTCGTCGAAACCGCCCAATGCCCGAAATACTTCGGCCCGGCAGCAGAAAGCAGCGCCGCTCGCCCAAAAAACATCGCGGGCATCGTCATACTGCCCTTCGTCCCGTTCGACACACTGCAAAATACGACCTCGGCAGAAAGGATACCCCAAGTAGTCGATGAAACCGCCCGAAGCTCCGGCATACTCGAACCGCGCAGGCTCGACGAGCGACAGCAGCTTGGGCGCTACGGCAGCCACGGTCCGATCCCGATCGAGCGTTTCGACGAGCGGTTCGACCCATCCGGCAGGCGTTTCGACATCCGAATTGAGCAGAATGAAATAGTCCGCATCGAGATACTCCAACGCCCGGTTATAACCTCCGGCGAACCCGTAGTTACGGTCCAGTACGATTCGCCCCACAGCGGGAAATTCGCGTTCGAGCACGCCGAGCGAATCGTCCGTCGAACCGTTGTCGGCCACGACGACGCCGACCCCTTCGGGAACCGATGCGAGCACCGAAGGCAGGAAACGGCGCAAATGCCCGGCACCGTTCCAATTCAGGATCACTATTTCTGTTTTCGTTCGCATTCCATGCGGGCCAGATCGGCCGGGGACTTGTGTTTCCACCGCTTGTGCGACCACATCCACAGGTCGGGGTATTCGCGGATCTTCTGCTCCAGACGCCGCACGTAGCGTTCCGTTATTTCATGGGGAGCCACCTCCTCTTCTCCGTCGTAAATCCGGTCGAAATCCATCTCGTAATAACCCGGTTTGACACGCCGCAGCCAACAGCAATATACGGGCAGACCGCAACGCAGCGCCAGCTTCTCCCCTCCGTCGAAAAAGATCGTATCCCGATTGAGGAAGCGGAACCAATGGCTGTCGGGACGGCGCGGCGGATTCTGATCGGCAATCAGTCCCATCACGATATTCTTGCCGTCGATTCCCTTCTCCCGATTTCGCAGATAGAAGCGCAGGGACTCAGCCATCGGTACCGGGCAGATATTCGCATGGCTGCGCAGACGTTTGTACAATTCGTCGAAAACGCGACTCCGCAGGGGATGATAGACCGCCACGACCACCTGCGAAGGGACGATAATCCCCCAGAACGAACAGTACTCCCAGCACCCTAAATGAGCCGTCAGAGCGATCCAGTCCCGGCCCTCGACCGCAGCCATCTGCTTTTCCAGATCCTTTACGACGACTACCTGACGGCATTTCTCGTCGGTGAGTCCGGCCAGACTGAAGGTATCCACGAAAATCTCCGCCAAAGTACGGTAAAAACCTCTCCGGATAGCATGCAACTCCTCCAGGCTTTTCTCCGGAAAAGAGTTCCGCAAATTCTCCGTCACGACCCGATAACGGTAACGCAACAGGCGCAACGCACCGAAAACGGCCGGTTCCACCACGTAATAGCGAAACCAATACGGCAAAATGGAGAAAAACTTACAGAAAATCCAGAGGCTTTCCAGTCCGATCCTTCCCCAAAAACCCAGATTCGGGCTTTTCTGTCTTTCTACCTCCGGCTTACTCATTCGATTTCGGTTCTACGAACAGTTTCACATTATCGACCTTCGTGCGGACCGAAAGCCACTTGCGCAACTGCTCCCGGTCTATCTGGCGTTGGAAATCCTTCGGCGTAATGACACAGACCAACAGCGTATCCAGCGGTTTGCCCGCAACGTCGAACATCACCCCTTTGGTAAGCGACATCGACTCCACGTTATCCGACATCACGCCCACCTCCTGCGAAATATCGCCGATATCGACATTCGTCACCTGATAGCGAGCCAGTCGCTGTTTCATCTCGGCGATTTGCCGATTCTTCTCGTCCAGCAGCTCCACATAACTCGACTGCAGCGACTGCAAATCGACCTTATCCGAGTTCGATGCCTGTCGCACCACCAATTCTGTCCGAGGCAGCCCATAGCTTGCGAGCTGTCCCCGCGCATTCTCGATCACATCTTCGCCGAGCGGCTCCCCGACCAACAGCAGTTCGATACGGGGCGATTCTCCGCCCCGCCGGTAGATCTTGCTGGATTCGATCACACGGGTCTGCGGGAAATTGAACACCTGGGCGATATACTTATCGGCCTGCACCTCGAAAATCGAAACCCGCACCATATGCAAGCCGATGAATACGCTGGGAATAAACGTAACGAGCGTAATCGCCAGCATCGTCCGCTTCACGAAACGCTCGCGGGATTTGTTGAGAAACGTCTTCTTCCTGTACTTCAGAAACCGGGTAAAAATATAAGTAGCCAGGGCGATAAAAACCGTATTGATGAAAAACAGGTAAAACGCCCCGAAGAAAAAACGATACTGTCCCGTCGCCAGACCGAACCCCGCCGTACAGAGAGGCGGCATCAACGCCGTAGCGATCGCAACGCCCGGAATAACGGTCGAATTACGATCCTGGCGCGATTGCGCCACGATACCGGCCATACCGCCGAAAAAGGCGATCAACACGTCGTAAGTCGTCGGAGTGGTACGTGCGAGCAACTCACTGCTCGCATTCCCCAGCGGGGAGATGAAAAAGAAGAGGGTCGAAGTCGAAATCGCCACGACGAACATCAGGACGAAGTTCCTGACGGATTTTTTCAGCAGGTCGAAATCGTTGATCCCGAGCGAAAAGCCGATACCCATAATCGGCCCCATGATCGGAGAAATACACATGGCGCCGATAATTACGGCGGCCGAATTGACATTCAGGCCCAGCGACGCCACCATCGTAGCGCAAATCAGGACCCACAAATTGACGCCGCGAAACTCCGTACCCTTGCTGATGTTGGCAGCTACTTCATCCTGCGAGGCCTTGTCATCCTCCAGACTGAAACGGTCCCGCATAAAAGCCCGGAACTCCGCCCAAAGTCGGAACGAATGACGGGACTGCTCTTTCAATTCACTATTTTCCATATCACTCATTTACTCTTCTTCGGATTCTGTATCCATATTCTTTCCCGGTTTCGGAAGCCCCGCCACCACGATCACGAACTCTCCTTTGGGCGTATGTTCCCGGAAATAGTCCGCAACCTCGGCAAGGGTTCCCCGCACGGTCTGTTCGAACTTTTTGGTCAGTTCCCGCGACACGGCCGCCATCCGCTCCGGACCGAACACCTCGGCGAACTGTTCGAGGGTCTTGACCACCCGGAAAGGCGACTCGTAAAAAATCATCGTACGCGGCTCCGACGCAAGGCTCTGCAAATGCTTGTTGCGGCCTTTCTTCTGGGGCAGAAAACCCTCGAAGCAAAACCGGTCGCACGGAAAGCCGCTCTGCACGAGCGCCGGAACGAAAGCCGTAGCTCCGGGCAGCGTCTCCACCTCGATCCCCGCTTCAAGACAGGCCCGCACCAGCAGGAATCCCGGGTCGGAGATTCCCGGCGTGCCCGCATCCGAAATCAGAGCCGCTGAACGGCCCTGGGCGATGTTGTCGGCCACCAGACCAACCGTCGCATGTTCATTGAACTTGTGGTGGGCATACATCTTTTTCTCGATGCCCAGATGCTTGAGCAGCACCGACGAGGTGCGCGTGTCTTCAGCCAGAATAAAATCGACTTCGGAAAGCACCCTGACGGCCCGAATCGTGATGTCGTCCAAATTTCCGATCGGCGTAGGAACGATATAGAGCTTAGCCATCGTCAGGAGAGTTTACGTTCCAGCAACTCTATCAGGAACCTCACTCCGTCGGACGAAGGGTTCCAATCGTAATTCTCGGAGATATAGATAATGCAGTCGTCCAGGTCGTCAAACTCGTTCAGACGGTCGATCGTCCGTTCGTACCGCTCGGTATCGCCGCCGAACAAGTCCCGCAGCAACAGGAATTTGTCGTTGATACCGATCGCCTGCTTCAGGTCGGTGATCCGCTCCTTGCGCACGATTTCGGAAGCCATGTCCTTCGGCGCGGCGATCGTGTCGGCCAGCGTATGCACGTCACCGCCCAACACCTCGCCCAGCACCGGCTCCGGCTCGGCGGCAAACGGGTATTTCGGGGCATCGGTTTTAGCCGAAGTCGTTTCGGCGACGCCCGTCTTTTGCGAAGCGGCAACGGAAGCATCGGCATCCGCCGCATTATCCGCTTGCTCCGAAATCTCTGCAGCGACAGAGTCGGATTCCGATGTTTCGGACTGTGGCTCCGGCATTTGCGACGTTACGGACTTCTTCGGTTCATCCATTTTTTCGAGGAGTGTTTCCAGCTGCGGAGCCGCTGCATCGTCCTGCTTCTTTCCGGCGGTTGCCTGTTGCTGCGGAACCGCTGCATGCCCCGGCTTCTGCCCGGTCCCGACCGGAATCTTCGAAGCAGCGGCTTCCTGCGGCCCGTCCGTCTCGTAGAGAGACATGATGACCCGCCGCTTCTCCCTGTGACGGATCACCAGATCGTCCAGATCGAACAGACTGTCCGATACGACGACTTTCTGCTTCGATTCGGCATCGGCTTCAGAGGAGGGAGCAACCACCTGACCGGCAGACGATCCGGCAAGCCCCTCCCGGCCGGTCCGAACCGCAGCATCGTGCCCGGTTCCCGACGCTTTGTCGGACTGCCCTTCCATCGAAGCATCCTGCCGCGAAAGACCGGACGTCACAGATACCGCGACCGCGACAGCTATAGACTCCGCTGCAGGTGCAGATTCCGATACAGGCACGGATTCAGGGGCAGATTCGTCGGCAAGCACCGGATCCGGCTCGGCCACAGGAGCAGACGCAACGACAAGTACAGGTTCCGGCTCAGGTTCTGTAACGGCAGATGCCGAAACCGGCTTCACGGAGGGCGCAGATTCCGGCACAGCAGCAGACACCCCGGCGGATTCACCCAAAGCTTCGGGCATCGCAGCCGGCTCCGGCAGGGAGTCGCGGACAGGCTCCGCCAGCAAATCGTCCAGGTCGATACTTATTTCGGACACCGGCGCAACTTCGGCGACGGACTGCTGCGCAGCGACGGACGCGGAAGCGGAGGAATCCCCTTCGTCGAAATTCGCAAACCGTATCGCTTCATACAATTTTTTGAGCTTGTCCAAAACCAAATCCCGCTCGATGCCGGGGACATCGTGCGAACCCGCCCAGCCATCGACCAGTTCGATCAAACGGGCAAGTTCTTCCTGTATCTTGTTCACCTCCATAACAAAATCGGTTTATCAGAGCCAAAGGTACGAAAAATATCGGATGCGGGAAACGGTTTGTCCGCAGATTGCCAAAAATTCACCGATGCAGCTCGACGATTATTTTCCGAATCGGAAAAACTATGTATATCTTTGCTTCGGATGCAAAACCGAACGAAAAACCTTCGAACGGACACCGCACCCGCTTTGCTGCATATACCCACACTAAAAAAATCATCCTGAAATGGATATTCTGGAACTGCGCCGCTATTGCCTCTCCCTGCCGCTGGCAGAAGAGTGTACCCCGTTCGACGAAACGACCCTGGTCTTCAAAATCGGGGGTAAAATGTTCTGTTACACCGATATGGTGGAATTCCGATGGATCGCTGTAAAGTGCGATCCGGATCGGGCCGTTCTGCTTCGCGAACGCTATCCGGAACTGGTCACTCCCGCTTTCCACAGCAACAAACGCCACTGGAACGGCATCCGTACGGATGGTGATCTGCCCGACGCCTTTATCCGCGAGCAACTCCGCCACTCCTATCTGCTCGTCGCGGCAGGCATCACCCCCAAAGCCTTGCGGCAGGAAATACGAAACCAGATCGAAAAAGCCGGGCTCCCCGAAGAGTAACCCGGCTTTCGCCTCTTTCCCGAATCAGCCCCGCATCTGCCGCCGCATCATCCGACGCCAGCGGAAATACCCGGCCAGCGACATCGTCAGGTAAATCGTGTAGAGCAATGCGGTGAGCGGGATCTCCTTGTAGAAATAGAGCCCGACCGTCACCAAATTGACTACAAACCATACAAACCACTGTTCCAGATACTTGCGCGAAAGCATCCACATTCCCACGATGCTCAGCGACGTGGTCAGGCTATCCCAGAACGGCACGGTGCTGTTGGTAAAGGTCACGAGCACCCAGTAGATGAACAGATGGATCGCCGCATACGCCGCCGCGATCATCGGCCAGCGGCGTGCGGGCGTACGGGAAATACCGCCGCCCTTTTCGGTTTTGGGAGCGTTGCGCCATACCAGCCACCCATAGACACTCGCCAGAAAATAATAGACGTTCATGCCGAAATCGGCATAAAGCCCCGTCTGGAAGTAGAGCGTACCGTGCACGACGGGCATCACCAGCCCCACGAGCCAGAGGTAGATGTTGGCCCGGTATTCGAGCCACAGATAGAGCAGCCCCAGCGTAAAGCCGACGATCTGCAGGATGAGTTTGAGTTCCATCGCCTAAAACCGCACCGTTACGTTGGCCAGCACGTTGAACATCGCCTGGGGAAAATAGAAGGCCGAATCTTCGCGCACACCTCCGACAATCGACGAATAACCGTAGCCGTTGTTACAATACTCCGTATTGAAAAGATTGTTGATCTGCACGCCGAAACGCACGCTTCCGATCTTCGAGGCAGCCAATTCATACCCCAGGTTCAGGTTGGTGACACAGTAGTCGTCGAGCGACAGCGCATCGTTGCGGCCGTTGGTAAAGTATTGTTTGCCGACATACTGCGTATGCAGCAGGGCGCTGAACCCTTTGACATGGAAATCCAATAGCACTCCGGCGATGACCGACGGAGAGTAGGAAAGGGTCGAGGTCCCGAGATACAGCTCCTTTTCGCCCAGGTAGTTCCAGTCGGCGTCGTACTCCGAAACATATTCCGTATAGTTCTCGATCCGGTTCTGGCTCAGGGTCGCATTGGCTCCCAGCGAAAACCAGCGGGCGATGTTCAGCGAAGCCGAGAGTTCGATGCCCCGGCGGTAACTGTCTGGAATATTGCGGGACAGCTCCTGCCCCGTGTCCGAGAGTTCGCCCGTAGCGACCAGCTGATCCTTGTAGGACATATAGTAGAAGTTCACGCCCGCCTCGAAACGGTCGTTGTGGAAAAGATAGCCGAACTCCCAGTCGTACAGCCGCTCCGAGGTGGGATACTCCCCGTTCTTGGTATCGGTGAAGTTGCTGCGCGTAGGCTCCTTCTGCGCCACGGCGAACGACACATAGACCTTGTGATTCCGGGCGAAAGTGTAGTTCACGCCCGCTTTGGGGTTGAAAAAGTGATAGGTACGGTGAATATCCAACTCCTGAAGCGCCGAAGTGGTGCTGTTGAAATTGTCGTTGGTGCCCGTAATGTTATGCCGGATGAAACGGTACTGCAGGTCGGCATAGAGGTTCAGTCCTCGTGCAGCCTCCCAGTTGATCTTGGAGAAGACGTTGGCATCGTACTTGGTCGAGGCGTTACGATAATACTCGTGACGCGGGAAGCCGGGTGCATCGACGACCGACATCACGTTTCCCCAGTGGCCGCCGTCATATACGCTGCCCGCACCGCCCAGGGCCAGTTGTACGCGGCCACGAGTATAGTTGGCCGATGCAACCACGCCGCCGAAATGGTTGTCCATCGACTTGCGGCGAATCAGATTGCTTTCGGTAATCGGCTCGTTCGGATCGTCCGTAGGGATCGGCGCGATACCGTACTCGCTCAACGTCTGTCCGTTCTTATACTGGTTGTAATAACCCGAACCGTAGGTGTAGTGGCCCGTGACATTCAGCGTCCAACGGGCGTTGAAGCGATGATTGACGATCAACTGATTGTTGATCTGGGTATAGTTATCCGTCTGGTTATCATAAAACGAAATCGATCCGTCGGCATGTTTGACAAGCCCCTGCGAATTGTAGCGCCGGTCGGTTTCGAGCTGCTCCTTCGTCACGCCGTCATAAGCCAGTCCGACTCTGGCCACACCGCCGAAGGAGATCAGCTTCACGGCCGTACCCCCATCGTAGTACCCGACCTGCAACATGTAGGACTCCAGGTTGGTGAAGGCCCGATCGACATAACCGTCCGAGGAGATATGCGAAAGCCGGGCATCGACGGTCCAATGGCCGCCCATGAGTCCCGAACCGATCTGCAACGACTGTTTGTTGGTGTTGTAGGAGCCATAGGAAAGGGACGCTTCGCCAGAAAATTCGCTCGACATCGGGGCGGTGGTCATATTCACCGAACCGCCGAAGGCTCCCGTACCGTTGGTCGAGGTTCCGGCACCGCGCTGTACCTGGATCGTTCCGACCGAAGAAGCCATGTCGGGCGTATCGTACCAATAGACCGAGTGGCTCTCGGCATCGTTCATCGGCACGCCGTTGGTTGTGACATTGATGCGCGAAGCATCCGAACCGCGCAGACGGAACGCCGTACCGCCGATGCCGTTGCCGGCATCCGAAGTGGCGACCACCGACGGAGTCATTTGCAACAACGTCGGCATGTCGCTGCCGAAATTCCGGCGAGAAATCGCTTCTCGGCCGATATCGGCATATGCCACCGGAGTTTTGCGATCGACGCGGGTAGCGGTCACCTCGATCTGCTGCAATTCGTACAGTTTCATGGAATCCGGAGTCATGGAGTCCGTTTCCACCGGTTCGTCCGCGTGCACCGGCATCGCGCACCAGACAGCCGCAGCCGTAAGCGGCAGTAAGAAAATCCTTTTCATAACTTTAATTGAATTAAAAGAACAGAAAAGGGGTATGTCGTATCGATTATAGATTCCCGGTTTCAGCATTACCCGTATCCGGTACAATGGGTATAATCTCAGCCTGACAGTAAGGCACCCCTTCAAGAATACGGGCGCAAAGATAACATTAAATTTCGGAAAATCGCACCGCATCACAAAAAGAGTACGCCACCCGGCTCGACCCCAGGAATGGCGCACAGCTTTGTTCGAACAACTCACTCCGAATGCGGCGGACAGCGACGAAAAACCGACTGTTCGGATATTTGCCGAAAAAAACGTTTACAACCCGGAACCAGGCAAAACCCGGGACCGTTTTCCGGCTCCGACAGTTGAAAAATCCGGTATCTTCCTCGGGACAGGGCAAGCCTGGGGAGAGTCATCACCTACCGGAAAGTACCGAACCGATAGACGGTCTTCTGGCAATAAAATCCGTCAGGCGCAAGCAGCGGAGAAGGAAATTCCGGCCGATTGACCGCATCGGGATACCCCTGACAGACGACGGCGACCCCTTCGTAATCCCGGTAGCGGCCGCCCGACTTCGTTTCGGGGCATCCGCCGCCCAAGCGATTGCCGGTGTAGAGCGTCACGCCGGGCTGCGAAGAGAGAATCTCCACCCGGCGTCCCGAACGTGCATCGCGCAATTCGCCGACTTCGGTCAGGATATTCTGCCGCCAACCGTCCACGGGGAAGAAGTGGTCGTACCCCCGCAGCATCCGGATCCGGTCGAAATCGGAATCGACGCCCTCACCCAAGCGGCGCAGTGAACGGAAATCGGCGGGCGTACCGGCAACACCGAGCAGTTTCCCGGTAGGAATCAGACGATCGTCCGCTTCCAAAACAGTCGAAGCATCGAGCCGCAGCTCGTGGTCGAGTACCGACCCGCTGCCCTCGCCGCCCAGATTGAGCAGCAGGTTGCAGGCCATGTTCACGGGCGTCGTCCGGTCGGTTCGAGCGATATAAGTTATTTCCAGCGCATTATCTTCGTCGAAATCGAAAGCGGCCTCGACCTGCAAATTACCGGGATACCCCTGATCGCCGTCGTCGGAAGAGAGCGACATCACGACCCGGTTGGTTTCGACACGGCTCTCCCACAAGCGCCCGGCGAAGCCCTTCACACCGCCGTTGAGATGCCCGGCCATGCCGTTTATATCCAAGCGGTATTCTTCGCCGTCAATCCGCATCGTCCCGTAAGCGATGCAACCGGCCACGCGGCCGATGCTTTTGCCGCACAGGGCCGGATCGCCGAAATAACTGCGGAAATCCTTGTAACCCAGCGCCACATCCGCCAAATGTCCGTCACGATCGGGAACCAGAATCGACACGACAGCCGCGCCGACATTGCAAAGCCGCACTTCGGCACCTGCGGCATTGCGCAGCGTATAGAGCACAACGGCCTCGCCCTCCGAAGTGGCGCCCCAGATCTGCTGTTCGATCTCCATCCCTATTCGCCCGGCTTCAGATTACGCAGCAGGTTGTCGATACGACGCAGGGTCTCCTCCTTCCCGATGAAAGAGGTAACGTCGTACATACCGGGACCCTTGCCGGCTCCGACCAGCGCCAGGCGCAGCGTGTTCATCACCTGTCCCAGCGAATAGCCCTTCTGCTCGATCCAGCCGTGCACGATCCGCTCGGTATTTTCGAGCGAAAAATCGTCGATGCCGGCCAGCACCTCGCGCAGTTCGCGCAGCATAGCCGGATTATCGCCCTTCCAATACTTCTTAGCCTGCTTCTCATCGTACTGAGTCGGAGCGACGAAGAAGAACGAGGTCAGATCCCACAGATCGGTGATGAACGTGGCCCGCTCTTTCATAATGCCTGCGGCACGCCCGGCCAACTCGTCCGAAACCTCGATGCCGTGCTCGCGCAGGATCGGCTGATACAGTGCGGCCAGCTCCGCGTCGCTCTTATGGTGCATATACTGGGCGTTGAACCACTTGGCCTTGTCGGGCTGGAAGCGGGCGCCCGATTTCGAAACGCGCTCCAGCGAGAAGCTGTCGATCAGCTCCTGCATCGAGAAGATCTCCTGCTCGGTGCCGGGATTCCACCCCAGCAACGCCAGCATGTTGATAAACGCCTCGGGGAAATAACCGTCCTCGCGGTAACCGCGTGCGGTTTCGCCCGTCGGGGATTTCCAGAAGAGCGGGAACACGGGGAACCCCATCTTGTCGCCGTCGCGCTTCGAGAGTTTGCCGCCGCCCGTAGGTTTCAGCAGCAGAGGCAGATGCGCGAAGCGGGGCTGCAGGTCCGTCCAACCAAAGGCCCGGTACAGCAGATAATGCAGCGGCAGCGACGGCAGCCACTCCTCGCCACGGATCACGTGCGACACCTCCATCAGACGGTCGTCCACGATATTCGCCAGGTGGTACGTAGGCAGCGCATCGGCCGACTTATAGAGCACCTTGTCGTCGAGCGTCGAAGTGTTCACCTCGACATGCCCCCGGATCAGGTCGTCCATTTCGACGATCTCGTTTTCGGGCATCTTGAAGCGAATGACCCACTGGTCGCCCCGCGCGATGCGGGCTGCGACCTCCTCTTTCGAGAGAGAGAGCGACGTAGGCAGTTTCTCGCGGATCGAATAGTTGTATGCGAAAGTTTCGCCGCGCGCCTCGTACTCCTTGCGCAGGGCGTCCAACTCCTCGGCAGTATCAAAAGCGTAGTAGGCCCATCCGGACTCCACGAGCTGTTTCGCGTATTTCAGGTAGATGTCGCGCCGCTCGCTCTGGCGGTACGGCGCATGGGGGCCGCCGACGCCGACACCCTCGTCGATCTCGATGCCGCACCACTTGAGCGACTCGAGGATATACTCCTCGGCACCCGGCACGAAACGCTGCGAGTCGGTATCTTCGATACGAAGAATCATCGTACCGCCGTGCCGACGCGCGAACAGGTAGTTATAAAGCGCCGTACGTACGCCGCCGATATGCAGAGGCCCCGTAGGGCTGGGTGCGAAGCGCACCCGGACAGGTCTTTCCATATTTCGTTACTCTTTGTTGATTTCCTTTTTATCGTCATGTTCGGATTCGGCCGTCTTGCGACCGGCCGCATCCTGCGTCGCCGCACCCCCTCGGGCAGGTTTGCGCAAAGTCGGCGCCACGGCCCACAGCGCACACATCACCCACACTACGAAGGCACCCGATACCACGCGCCAGACCGCATCGTTCCTCAAAGCGACCGCTGCGAGAAGCAGGACGAAAAATATCCGTTCCGTCCATCGGGAGGTAAGCACCCGGGCGATTTTTGCACGATTTCCCATACCGTTTACTTAATGCGGTATTCGACCCGCATGGTGATACGGGCCTTTTTCTGCCGGCTCGAGGTGTTGAACGATCCTCCGGCCGAGAACTCCTCGTTGGTATTGGCACCCGTGATCTGGAACACGCCCATACGGGCCGAAGCCACTCCGCCGAGCTTCGCTCCGGCATTGACCGCGATCTTCTCGGCACGGACACGGGCATCGGCCGATGCTTTCTCGATGAGCGACAACTTCACGTCGTCGAGCTTCGTATAGTAATAATCGGGCTGCATAGCCTCGATCGAAACGCCCTGGGCTATCAGCGAAGAGATTTCACGCGAAACATTCTCGACGGCATCGACACTCTTCGACTCGACGGTGAAGCCCTGCGAAAGCCGGTAACCGGTAAACCGCTGTCCGGCCCAACTGCCATTGGCCGAATAGACCGGCTCGTACTGCTTGGTGACGTTCACGAACTGGAAGACCACGGCTTCGGCAGCGATCCCTTTTGAGAGGAGGTAGTCGTACACCTTCTTCTTGCTGGATTCGATCTGCGCGTATCCCGCTTCGACGTTCTGCGCCTCGGCGGTGATGAAACCGTTCCAGACGATCAGGTCGGACGAGAACTCGGTTTCGCCGAGGCCCGTCACCACGATCGTCTCCTGCGCGTGGTATTTATATGTGTACGCCCTTGCGAGCAACCAGGCGCTGACGACGATCGCCGCACCGATGATGAGGTACTTCCAATACGCTTTCATAACCGTAATATTTTAAGAATTATATTTGCTAACCCGCCGCAATTCATCGGCCGCTTCCGGTCCGGCGTTTTCAACAGGACACGATCACCGCATCCGGCGGCGCCCCGCCCGCTACCGTAAACGGCAGCGCGGCACTACACGTTGAACAGGAAGTGCATGATGTCGCCGTCCTGCACCACGTACTCCTTGCCCTCGACCCCGATCTTGCCCTGGTCGCGGCAGGCCTTTTCGGAACCCAGCGCCACATAGTCGTCGTACTTGATGACTTCGGCACGGATGAAGCCCCGCTCGAAATCGGTGTGGATGATACCGGCGGTCTGGGGCGCTTTCATGCCCCGGCGGAAAGTCCAGGCACGGCTCTCGTCGGCACCGGTCGTGAAAAACGTCTGCAAATCCAGCAATTTATAGGCCGCTTTAATCAGACGCGCCACACCCGACTCCTTCAGGCCGATCTCTTCGAGGAACATCTGGCGCTCCTCGTACTCGTCCAGCTCGGCGATGTCGGCCTCGGTAGCTGCGGCGACGATCAGCATCTCGGCCCGCTCGTCGGCAATGGCGGCCTCGACGGCCCGGGTATGTTCGTTGCCCGTCACGGCGCTCTTCTCATCAACGTTGCAGACGTAGAGCACCGGTTTGTCGGTCAGCAGGTTCAGGTCGGCGACCAGCTTGCGGTCCTCTTTCTCGAGCTCCACGGTCCGGGCGCTCAACCCCTGCTCCAGGACGGCCTTGTACTGCAACAGGATCTCTACGGCACGTTTGGCCTGCTTGTCCCCGCCCACGACAGCCTGCTTCTGGGTCTTGGCAAGGCGGTTCTCGATGGTTTCGAGGTCCTTGAGCTGCAACTCGGTATCGATGATACCCTTGTCGCGCACAGGGTCGATCGAACCATCGACATGGGTAATGTTATCGTTCTCGAAACAACGGAGCACATGAATAATGGCGTTCGTGTTGCGGATGTTGGCCAGAAACTTGTTGCCCAGCCCCTCGCCTTTCGAGGCACCTTTCACCAGTCCGGCGATATCGACGATCTCGATGGTGGTGGGAACCACCCGCTTGGGATTGTCGATCTCCGCGAGCCGAATGAGCCGCTCGTCGGGAACGGTGATGACGCCCACGTTGGGCTCGATCGTACAGAAAGGAAAATTCGCCGCCTGCGCCTTGGCGTTGGACAGGCAGTTGAAAAGGGTCGATTTACCCACGTTGGGCAGCCCCACGATACCGCATTGTAAAGCCATTGAATATCTTTCGTTTTTAATATTATCCGTTCGACAGGCATCGGCAAAATGCAGGTGCCCCCGCGAAGACGGTCGATATACCGTCGTTCGGAAATGCAAAGATACGAATAAGCCGCGTGCAAAAGCAAATTTATTTGCATTTTGCCCAGACGAAGTATTTTAGACGAAGTCAAAGATACGAAAATCTCCCCGATAACTTGCGTTTGACGAAGACTTTATTCATTGATTCCGAACAGACAAGCCCGACACAGGCCCCGGGACTAAAGACCGAACAACAGCTCCGGTATAAATTAAAGAATAAAACGGCAAAAACAGCCGGGTTTCGACAAGACGACAAGCGCGGAGCAAGAGGGTAACCGATTACAATCTTGTCAGGTACGCAACCGATGCGCCGATAAAAAATCATACTCACCCTTTCGCATTCCGAGAAAGAGTTCCGCAGCGCCACAGGAGCCGATAATTTCAGCAAGAGTGCGCAGCAGCACCTACAGCAGGCGCAACAACCGCCCGCCAAAAGCAAACCGCACAACGACGATGGAAGCGGCAAGACCGACGAAGGCCGGAATCCGACGGATTCCGGCCTTCGTCGCATAATACGATCAAATCAGACGATATTGCACGAACACAACGGATAGCTCTCCCGCTTGAGGAACTCCTCCGAAACCACGATCCGAACAGCTCGGTGCAATACGGAAAACTCCAACGGAGACTCCCCCAACAATTCGCCATCGACCTCGACGCTGATCTCCGGCGAAGATTCGATGCGGATACGGCTGCCCCTCTCCTGCAGGATATGCCGAATCCGGTAAATCCCGCCGTTGAACAGATAACGGAAGCGGAACAGGATATGCCAGAAATGGACGGGACGGATCAGCGACACGTCCAGCAGTCCGTCGTCGGCCACCGCCTCGGGCAACTGCTGCATACCGCCGCCGTTGTATTTGCAGACACCGATGGCGATGCTCATCAACAGGTTGTTGTAAACCAGCCGGTCGTCGATCCAAACCTTCACGCCCGTCGATTTGTAGCTGAAGAACGAACGGATCATGCACCACGTATAGAGCCACTTGTTGCGGTGTCCTTTCTTCTTGAGATGGGCGTATTTCTTGACTACCATCGCATCGAACCCCATACCGGCCACATTAGCCATATAACGGTGCTGACGGTAGTGAGCCTCTTCGTAAGAAACGACTCCGACATCCTGTAAAAACGAATGTCCCTCCTTGATAGCGCGGATCGCATCCTGATAGCGATTCGGCACGCCGAACGTGCGGATCCAGTCGTTCCCCGCTCCCACGGCGACAACAGCCAGCAGCACCTCACGGGGATCGACCGTCTGCTGAATAAAAAGACCGTTCACGACCTCGTGCAGCGTACCGTCGCCCCCTACGGCGATAATGCGGCGGAATCCCTGCTTCACGGCCGACACGGTCAGTTCCGTCGCATGGAACTTATGTTCGGTGAAGACCGGTTCGGTCTGGATTCCGGCATCCCGCAGGAGCTTGGAGATCAGGGGAAAATGGTCAAGCCCGCGGCCACCTCCGGCCACGGGATTGACAATGACGAACCAACGCCGGCCGCCGCCGGGCAAGGACATCTCCTCCAAAACGACTTATTTTAGGGGAGCGTTCTTCAGCGTATCGACCAGGAATTCATAGAACTTGCCGACGGAGGCGATGTTCACCTTTTCGTCCGGAGAGTGGGGATAGCAAATGGTCGGGCCGAAAGAAATCATATCGAGCTTGGGGTAATTCGTACCGATGATGCCGCACTCCAGACCGGCGTGAATGGCCGTAACCGCAGGTTCCTTGCCGAAAAGGGCTTTGTAGGAAGCTTTCATCGCGGCCAGAATCGGCGAATCCAGATTGGGTTTCCAACCGTTGTAGGCACCCGTGAGTTCCACCTTGGCGCCGGCCAGCTCGAACACGGCGGAGATCGCCTCGCCCAGCTCCTCCTTCTCGGAGTTCACCGAACTGCGGAGCAGACACTGCAACTTCACCGTCTTGCCGTCGGACACCACGCGGGCCAGGTTGCTCGACGTCTGCACCAGTCCGGGCATCGACACCGACATCTTCTGCACCCCGTTCGGGCAGCCTACGACCGCACGGATCAGATTCTCCGCCACCTCCTTGGCGATCATCGTTTCAGGGGTTTCGGTTTCGGTCAGTTTGATGGAAACAGCGTCCTCGATCCCGGCGAACTCGGCCTTCACGACCTTTTCATACGCTTTCAGCTCTTTGGTCAGCTGCTCGAGATCCTTGGTGCGGACCATCAGCGTAGCGGTCGCCTCGCGCGGAATCGCATTGCGCAGACCGCCGCCGTCCACCGAGCAAAGCAGGATGTCCATCGACTTCTTCTGCTCACGGATGAAACGGAACAGCAATTTGTTGGCATTGGCACGCTGTTCGACAATCTGGATACCGGAGTGCCCACCCTTAAGACCTTTGACAACCAGCTTCACGGCCCGGTAATTCCGTGCCGGAGTCGGCTCCGCCTTATACTTGAACGTGATGTTGGCATCCACGCCGCCGGCGCAGCCTACATACAACTCGCCCTCCTCCTCGGAATCGAGGTTAAGCAGGATGTCACCGTGCAGCACCCCTTTCTTCAGGCCGAACGCACCGTCCATACCCGTCTCCTCGGTCGCTGTGAAAAGCGCTTCGAGAGGACCGTGTTCGAGCGTATCGTCCTCCAGGACGGCAAGAATAGCCGCCGCACCGATACCGTTGTCCGCACCGAGCGTCGTACCGTTGGCCGTCACCCATTCGCCGTCGATATACGCCTCGATCGGGTCCTTGGTAAAGTCGAACTTCTTATCGTTGTTCTTCTGGGGAACCATATCCAGATGCGCCTGCAGAACGATACCCTTGCGGTTCTCCATCCCTTTGGAGGCAGGCTTGCGGACATAGACATTGTGGGCCGCATCCTCCTTGCACTCCAGGCCGAGACTCTTGGCTACGCCGATCACGTACGCACGGATCTTCTCCTCGTGGGAGGAAGGACGGGGTATTTTAGCGATTTCTGCAAAATGCTTCCAAACCAACGCGGGTTTCAAAGCGGTCAAATTCTTATCCATAGTAGTTCTATTTTAATTGGTTATCGTTTCTATTTTCCATTTTCCGGAGCAGGTGCCGCTTCGACGGCAGCGCTGCGGTCGAAAGCCTCAACGATCTGTTTGACGAGCGGATGCCGCACGATGTCGCGGCGGTCGAACTCCACGATGCCGATCCCCTCGACACCGCGCAAAATCTCCATCGCCCGCGTCAATCCGCTGTCGGAACGACGGGGCAGGTCGATCTGCGTCACGTCGCCCGTGACGATGAATTTGGCATTGCGTCCCATGCGCGTAAGGAACATCTTGATCTGCGGCAGGGTCGTATTCTGCGCCTCGTCCAGAATGACGAAAGCGTTGTCGAGCGTACGGCCGCGCATATAAGCCAGCGGCGCGATCTGCACGGTCCCCTCCTCGATGTATTTTTGCAGCTTGGCGGGCGGAATCATATCGTTGAGCGCATCGTACAGAGGTTGCAGATAGGGATCGAGCTTCTCCTTCATGTCGCCCGGCAGGAAACCCAGCTTCTCGCCCGCTTCGACGGCCGGACGCGTCAGGATGATCCGCTTGACGTGTTTTTCTTTCAAAGCCCGCACCGCCAGGGCGATGGCCGTATAGGTCTTGCCCGAACCTGCGGGGCCGATGGCCAGCAGCAGGTCGTTGCGGTCGTAGGACTGCACCAGCTTGAGCTGATTGACCGTGCGGGCCCGGACGATCGTGCCGTTGTTGCCATAGACGATCACGTCCTTATCGACGGGAGCGTCGTGTTCGATCACCCCGGTCGAAAAAGCCTGTTGTACCGACTCTTTGGAGATATAGCCGTATTTGAGGTAGTAAGCGATCAACCCGTCCAGTCGTTTCCGAAACCGTTCGGAATCGCTTCGGGGGCCGAGCACCGTGAGCGCAGATCCGCGAGCGATGATTTTGAGGTTGGGATGCAGCTCCTGCATCTGTTCGAGGTAAATATTCTGGGGGCCGTACAGCTCCCGGGGATCCACCCCCTCGATGTCGATCTTCTTATCTTCGGAATCCATCATAAGCTAAAAAACAAATCCTACGCTCAATGCCAGGGAGTAAGAGCGCATGTTGAACCCGACCGCCTCTTCGGTGGGATAATAACACTTTTTCGAATCGAACTGCCCGTTGTAACGGAAGTCGATCAGTGTATGTCCGAAATTCAACCCCAGGCCCAACATATAGGAAACCGTCGGGCGCATACTGCCGAAGAACATCTCGTTGTTGCCCTCGGCATACTTGCAATCGTTCATCACCGTAAAGACGGGACCGACGTTGATCCGCAGCATCGGAAGCGCCCGAAGCGAGAAGATGAGGGGAATATCGATCGAATTGGTTTTGATTTTCAGAGTTCCGTAGTCGGCATGGCTCAACTTGATCGACTGCCGCACGTAAAGCACCTCGGGACCGATGGTGAAATAGCGGAATTTCAAGCCGATCTGGAGTCCGGCCTGCCAACCGAGCCGGTTATCTATACCGAAATCCGGACCGGAAGTCGAAAAATGGGGAAAGTTGAGTCCGGCCAGTACGCCCCACTCCACTCCCTTGATCGCCGATCCGCTGCGGCTGCTGCGTCCATAATCGTCGTATCTGCGGGACTGACCCGAAGAAGGGAGAGTCAAAATACTCAACAACAACGCTATAATCAGGAATTTACAGTTTTTCATAACTCTATTTCTTGGTATCGGATTTCAATACGGCAGCGGCCCAGAGCAGGTAGCAGACACAAGCCGTCACCCAGATCAAGCCCGCCTGGGGATGACCGAAGCCGCGGATCAGCGCGCCGCAGATCGGGCCCGAAAGGGCGCCGGCGGAAATGGCCAGGATCATCAGTCCGGCGACTTCGTTCGAACGGCCCGGAGCACTCTTGGTCGCCACGGCATAAAACGTGGCGAAAACGCAGGCCATCGTGAAGCCGAGGATGCCAACCAACGCATAAACGACCGCTTCGGAGCGCACCGCGAAAAGGGCGATGCAAAGCGCCAATGCCAGCAGCATATTCCAGCGCAGGTATTTGACATCGACGACACGGATCAACACCCAGGCACCGACGAGCGTACCCACGATGCGCAAAGCGTAAAATCCGGTGGTCGTAAGAATCGAATCGGGATTGTCGATCAACCGCACCGAAACGAAGCCGATACCGACATCCGCAGCGATGAAGCAGGCCACGCCCAGCGTACAGAGCAGCACGGCGCGGTTACGCAACAGACGGAAACACTCGGCCATACCGACCGCACGGGACGATTGCGCCGGTTCTGCGACCGCAGTCACCTGTAACCAGACGGCCCCGACGAGCGTAAGCCCCGCATAAATCGGCAACAACAGACGCCAGTCGCCGAAAAGCGAAACCAGCCCCGTGATGATCGGGGCGAGCAGCAACAGAGCAGTATTGCGGAAGATCTGTCCGACGGTCAGGTAGCTGGTCATCCGCTCCTCGGGCACGATGGTCGCCAGCAGCGGATTGACCGCCACCTGGATAGCGGTATTGCCGATGCCCAGCAGACCGAAGCCGATGAAATACCAACTCAAGGCACTGCCGACGCCCGCAGCATAGGGCACGAGCAACCCGGCGATGGTAAAGGCATAGCCGATCATTGCCGTTCTCTTGCGGCCGATGCGGTTCATCAGCGCCGCGACAGGCGTGGAAAGAAGCAGGAACCAAAGGAAAACCATCGACGGCAGAAAACTCACGGCACTCTGCTGGCTCTCGGCAAATTCACCGCTGATGATGTTGGTCACCGGAGCCACGATATCGCAGAAGCCCATGATAAAGAACCCCATCAGCACAGGTGCCAGCAATCGTTTGTCCACTCTCCTTTCCGTCATAGCACGTCCTTCAACATTCATTATTTGGTCAAAGTTAAGTTTTTTTCTCGGAATACACAGAGAAAACCGTGCATTTTTTTATCCGGAATCCCTGTTTTTCGGCAAAAAAAGCATTGCTATTCCCCATTTTTTGCTATCTTTGACATAGTCTTAGATAGGATGCGCCTCGGGAAACCGGGAACAAGGTCCCGTTTTCTCTCGGCTTTCACTATCTTTGTTTCCGTTAAATTTTCATGCAGCCAGGTCGCTCCCGACAAAACGAATGCCGTCCCGGTCGGAATACGATCAGCCCGCACGAAAACAACTTCAAGCCAATAGCCCGCCGGGCCTTACGGATTTTTCCGACAGGCGGGCACTTTGAGAAATATTACCCGATCGGCCCCCGCTCCGGCGAACACGAACACGTCCCGGTTCGCAGACGGTCCCGATCACTTAACCCTAATTCCGACTCCGCATGATGCTTCTATTCGCCGGCATAACCCTCCCGCTCGAGGATCCGATTCTCAAATTCCTGCTGATTCTGGTCATCATCCTCGCCGCTCCCCTGCTGCTCAACAAGCTGAAAATTCCCTACCTGCTGGGGCTTATCATCGCCGGTGCGGTGATCGGACCGCACGGCCTCAACCTGGTGTTGCGCGACAGCAGCATCATCCTCTCCGGTACGGCCGGACTACTCTACATCATGTTCCTCTCCGGCCTGGATATGGACATGTCGGATTTCCGCAAGAACGGCACCCGAAGCCTCGTATTCGGACTCTATACGTTCTGTGTTCCGCTCCTGCTCGGTATTCTGGCGGGATATTACATCCTGGGATTTTCGATCTACTCCTCGATCCTGCTGGCCGGGCTCTTCGCCTCGCAGACCCTGATCGCCTACCCCATCGTCAGCAAACTGGGCATCGCCCGCGACAAGGCTGTCACGATCGCCGTCGGAGGCACGGTCATTACCGATACGCTGGCCCTGCTGCTGCTGACGGTCATAGTAGGCATGGTCACCGGAAACACGGACGACATGTTCTGGTACCGGCTCGGCATCTCGGTCGTGCTCTGCATCGCATTCATCATGCTGCTCTTCCCGCTGATCGGGCACTGGTTCTTCAAGCATTGCAGCGACAACATCTCCCAATACATTTTCGTGCTGGTCATGGTCTTTCTGGGCGCCTACCTGGCACATCTGGCCGGACTGGAGCCGATCATCGGCGCCTTCCTCGCGGGTCTGGCCCTCAACCGCCTCATCCCGCGCACCTCGCCCCTGATGAACCGCATCGAATTCGTCGGCAACGCCATCTTCATCCCCTTCTTTCTGATCGGCGTAGGCATGCTGATCGACTACCGGGCCTTCTTCCGCGACTGGGAGAGCATCAAGGTCGCTGCCGTGATGATCGTCCTGATCACCGCCGCCAAATACATCGCCGCGCTGCTCACTCAAAAAACGTTCAAACTCTCCAGCGACCAGCGGACGGTCATCTTCGGCCTGAGCAGCGCCCACGTAGCCGCCACGCTCGCAGCCGTGATGGTGGGCTACAACGTCATCGTCGGCCAGACACCCGACGGAGAACCGATCCGTCTGCTGGGCGAGAGCGTGCTGAACGGCACGATCCTGATGATCCTGGCCACCTGCACCATTTCGACCTTCGCCACTCAGCGCGGCGCTCACAACATCGCCATCAAAGGGGTCCGCGAAAACGACGAAAGCACCGAACATCAGGACGAACACATCCTGATCCCGGTGTCGAACGAAGAGAGCGTCAGGGAACTCGTAACTCTGGGCAACGTGCTCAAATCGAAGAAAAACCACAACGGATTCTACGCGCTGCACGCCATAGACAACAAGGTGGAAGACAGCGGGCTGGAAAAACGGGCCCGCAAAATTCTCGAAACGGCGGCGACGGCCGCTGCCGCATCGGACATCTACCTCCACGAGCTGCTGCGCTACGACGTCAATATCTCAAACGCAATCGCAAGCGTCGCCAAAGAACAGAGTATCACGGACATCGTAATGGGACTCCACCGGGACAAATCCCCCGCGATCTTCCTCGGCAAGATCACGGGCGACCTGCTGGGCGAAAGCAACGTCACGACCTACATTTACAAACCGGTACAACCGCTGGCGACCATAAAGCGACATATCGTAATCATTCCCTCCCAAGCCGAAAAAGAGGCCGGATTTCTCATGTGGCTGCATAAAATCGGAAATCTGGCCCGCAATACCGGGACCAAAATCGTCGTCTATGCCCCGGAAACGACGCTCAAGTACATCGAACCGCTGCGGCGCAAGCAGACCGCAACCGTAGAAACGGTACTTTTCAAAGACTGGGAAAAGCTGCCGGCCCTGCTGCGCGAATTGCGCACGGACGACTGTCTGTGGCTGGCAATGAGCCGCCGCGAACGCATCTCCTACCAACCGACGATGAACAAGATCCCGGCTTACCTGGATCAATACCTCGGGCGAAACAGTTTCGTGCTGATCTATCCCGTACAGGCCGGTGATCCGGAAAGCCGCTATTTATAACCCATAATACGTGCCGCATACCTCCTGTACGAACCGTCTCCCTTTTACCGCTGTAACGGAGACATCCGCCGGATGTCGGAACATGGCCTGTCCGCAGACGAAGAGACGCTGCACCCCCGTTGAAAAGGCATCGTGGCTGTTCGGAAAACCTTCGGAAGCCGCATCTCCCGATCGGAAAAGGATAAGATGTGCACACCCGATACCCGCCCCTTATGCCCCGACAATCGGGTAAAATAGACACCGGGTTTGGTTTTACCCGCAACTTGCACTATCTTTGACCTTGTTTTAGACCGGCCGCATCCATCGATGTCCGAATAAATTCGGTTTCGCGTTCGGCCCGCACCGCATAATTCGTTTCGCATAAACATAAACGTAAAATAACATTATGAGTCTTGTAGCGATCGTAGGACGCCCGAACGTGGGCAAAAGCACACTGTTCAACCGCCTGGTCGGACAGCGCAAAGCCATCGTCGATGCGACGGCAGGCACGACACGCGACCGCCATTACGGTAAAACCGACTGGAACGGACGTGAATTTTCGGTGATCGACACCGGCGGCTATTCGGTCAATTCGGACGACATTTTCGAAGACGACATCCGCCGTCAGGTGATGCTCGCCATCGAAGAGGCGGACGTCATCCTGTTCCTGGTCGAAGTCAATACGGGCATCACGGATCTCGATCAGATGATGGCCGACATCCTGAGGCGCACTTCGAAAAAAGTGCTGCTGGTCTGCAACAAGGTCGATAACTACGACCTGATCTACTCCTCGCACGAATTTTATTCGCTGGGACTGGGAGAACCCTACTGCATCAGCTCGATGAGCGGCAGCGGCACGGGCGACCTGATGGACGAAATCGTGCGCGACCTGCCCCCGGAAACCAAGAACGAGGAAGAAGAGCTGCCCCGCATCACCATCGTAGGCCGTCCGAACGTGGGCAAGTCGTCGCTCACCAACGCCCTGCTGGGCGAAGAACGCAACATCGTCACGCCGATCGCCGGCACCACGCGCGACGCCATTCACTCGCGCTACAACAAGTACGGACTCGATTTCTACCTGGTCGATACGGCCGGCATGCGCAAAAAAGGCAAGGTGACCGAAGACCTCGAATTCTACTCCGTGATGCGCTCGATCCGCGCCATCGAGGAGTCCGACGTCTGTATTCTGATGCTCGATGCGCAGCAAGGCCTCGAATCCCAGGACCTGAACATCCATAACCTGATCGTCCGCAACCGCAAAGGGTGCGTGATCGTAGTCAATAAATGGGATCTGGTGGAAAAAGGCAACAACACGATGAAGGAGTGGAAAGAGGCCCTGGCAAAAAAACTGGCGCCCTTCAACGACATTCCGATCATCTTCACCTCGGTACTCAACAAACAGCGCATCCTCGAAGTGCTCCAGACCGCCATCCGGGTTTACGAAAACCGCAAGCGGCGCGTGGCCACCTCGGCGCTGAACGACTACCTGCTGCCGATCATCGAGAACTATCCGCCCCCGGCGACCAAAGGCAAATACATCAAAATCAAATACGTGATGCAGCTGCCGACACCCACGCCCCAGTTCGCCTGCTTCGTCAATCTGCCCCAATATATCAAGGATCCCTACCGCCGCTTCCTGGAGAATAAGATTCGGGAAGAGTGGGATTTCTCGGGAGTACCGATCCAGATCTATTTCCGGCAAAAATAGAGATCACCGGATATCCTCGACACCATATTCAGGGATCCGGCGGCGCACCCATAAAGAATAATTTATCTCATTTACAATCGATAAAACCTTTATTCCAAACCGTTTATCTTTTCGCTATGAAAAAATTCTTACTATTCGCTTTCGCGGCCGTAATGCTGGGATTCGCGGGATGCAACGACGATGAGAACAAGGACAACATACCTCCCACTTTGAGGGAATACGAAGCTCCCGTATTCATGTACGGCAAGACACGGGAGGAAGTGAAAGCTTCGGTGCCCTACGCCTACAGCGGAGCATCGGAAACCTCGCTGTATTTCGAAGGCAAGGGCATCGTTAAAGAGTACATATATATATTCGAAGACGACAAAGTATATTCCTGCGGATCGATACTTTCAGACCTGTACATCGACGACCTGCACACCTACCTCTCGCAGCTGTACATCTACCTCGAATACCGTCCGGGACAAAGAATGTACGTATATGAAAGCGAAGACAAATCGCTGAGCATCGGCCTCTATCCCCTCAACGACGGTCTGGCGGCAGTAGAATACCTGAAAAACTGACCCTCGGGATCAGCCGGGAAAACTTCCGACGGAAGCGTCCGAACTCCGCCCATAAAAGACATACTATCAAACAAGAAACAGCCGCATGAAATCATGCGGCTGTTTCTTGTTTGGTGGAGAATACGAGGCTCGAACTCGTGACCTCTTGCATGCCATGCAAGCGCTCTAGCCAACTGAGCTAATCCCCCGTTAACGGGACAAATATAGTGAAATTTTCCAAATCCTCGAAAAACAGAGTCGATTTCCTGAAAAATTCACTCCGACAGTCCGCTCCTCGCAGAAAAAACATATCCCCAAAGAGGCAACGCCAATCCGTATGGCAATGTTTTTGCTCTGAATTACAACGATATGAAACTCAATCATAAACCGGTCTGGCATTTTCTGCATGCCGACAAAAAACAATAGGATATGGACAAGAAAAGACTGACCTCCGAAAACGGGAAACCCATTGCCGACAACCAAAACATCCAAACCGCCGGCGTGCGCGGCCCCGCCATGCTGCAAGACGTATGGTATCTCGAAAAACTCGCCCATTTCGACCGGGAAGTGATCCCCGAACGCCGCATGCACGCCAAAGGATCGGGAGCTTTCGGGACCTTCACCGTGACGCACGACATCACCAAATACACCCGGGCCTCGATCTTTTCGCAGGTGGGTAAAAAGACCGACTGTCTGGTCCGCTTCTCGACCGTAGCCGGAGAGCGCGGCGCCGCCGATGCCGAGCGCGACATCCGGGGCTTCGCCATGAAATTCTACACCGACACGGGCAACTGGGACCTGGTAGGCAACAACACGCCGGTCTTCTTCCTGCGCGATCCGCTGAAATTCCCCGACCTGAACCACGCCATCAAACGCGATCCGCGCACCGGCATGCGAAGTGCCAACAACAACTGGGATTTTTGGACGCTCCTCCCGGAAGCGCTCCACCAGGTGACGATCACGATGAGTCCGCGCGGCATTCCGGCCTCGTTCCGCCATATGCACGGCTTCGGCAGCCACACCTTCAGCTTCTACGACAAGGACAACAAGCGCACATGGGTCAAATTCCATTTCCGCACCCTGCAAGGCATCAAGAACCTCACGGACGCCGAAGCCGAGGCGGTCATCGCCAAAGACCGGGAGTCGAACCAGCGCGACCTGTTCGAAGCGATCGAACGGGGCGATTATCCCCGCTGGCTGATGCAGGTGCAGCTGATGACCGAAGAGGAGGCCCGAAACTACAAAATCAATCCCTTCGACCTGACCAAAGTGTGGTATCACGGCGATTTCCCGCTGCATGACGTGGGTATTCTCGAACTGAACCGCAACCCGGACAACTTCTTCGCCGAAATCGAACAGGCGGCGTTCAACCCTGCGAACGTCATCGAAGGCATCGGCTTCTCGCCCGACAAGATGTTGCAGGGGCGGCTCTTCTCCTACGGCGACGCACAGCGCTACCGGCTGGGCGTGAACAACAACCTGATTCCCGTGAATAAACCCCGCTGTCCGTTCCACGACTACCACCGCGACGGACAGATGCGCACGGACGGCAATTACGGAGCGACGATCCCCTACCAGCCGAACAGCTACGGCGAATGGCAGGACAGCCCGAACCTGAAAGAACCGCCTTTGGAGGTGAACGGTGCCATCTACAATTACGACGAACGGGAACTCGACAGCGACTATTTCACCCAACCGGGCAAGCTCTGGCGGCTGATGTCGGCCGAAGACCAACGGGCGACGTGCGAGAACACGGCCCGCGCGATGGGCGACAGCGCCCTCTTCATCAAACAGCGGCACGTGCGCAACTGCTCCTACGCCGATCCCGAATACGGCAAAGGCGTGGCGAAGGCATTGGGTATCGACTATGAGGAAGCCCTGAAAGCGGAGGACCCGGCACACCCGACGTGGGATCCCCGCAACAAAAAGTGATTCGCAGCAGACGCACCGAAAGGAGGTTCCTCCATTTCGTTAAGATCGCTACAAAATCCCGGATGAATATGTATTCATCCGGGATTTTACGCAATACGTCCTCTTCACCCTGTCCGAACGCCCCGCAAAACAAGGCCCGTCCGGCACGAACGGCCCGACGCGAAAAGCCTCATACGATGGGATCGATGACGCCTCCGCCTCCGCCACTCTTTCCGGCTCCGCAGGCTTTCTCCCCTCGACAACGATACTTCGAAAAATGCCAGCCGACACCTTGCTCCCGGCGACAACATCGACAGGCCGGTCCGCACAAGCGGATCGGTTTCCTTGCAAGAGGCAATCAAGGACGGTATTCCAGCATCGTTCCGGGACATTGGACATACCTTTACGGGGTCTTGGCCGGCTCCGTAAAATACAATGCCGGACTGCGATCCCGCACTTTCGGGAGCCGCAATCCGGCGCTGCGAATTTCAAAAGGCACTATGCCTGCGGCGTATCGTCGCCGCCTTTATTGCGATTACGGTTGCGATTTCGGTTACGACGACGCCCCCGGTCCCGGCTGCCGCGATTACCCTCGCCACGACCTTCTCCGTGGCGGGACTCCACATTCGCAGCCGCGACGACACCTTCTGCAGGTACCGGACCGGCACTCTTCGCACCGTCGCGTCCACGGCTCCGACCACGTCCCCCGCTGCGTCCGTTTCCGCCACGGCCCGACCCACTGCGTCCCCGGCGGCCGCCATGACCGGAAAAAGCGGCGGGGTTATATTCAGGGCCTGCACCTACGGCTTCCGGCAAGGACAATTTCGGAATCTCCCGCTCGATAAACTCCTCGATACGGTGGAATTTACCCTGCTCCTCCTCGTTCACGAACGTAACGGCCCGCCCCGTAGCGCTGGCCCGCGCCGTGCGGCCGATGCGATGGATATAATCTTCGGGATCGTGCGGCACGTCATAATTGATGACCATGCCGATATCCTCGATGTCGATACCGCGTGCGACGATGTCCGTCGCTACGAGAATCCTCACTTTATTATTCTTAAAATCGAGCATCACCTGCTCGCGTTTCTCCTGATCCAGATCGGAGTGCATGGGAGCCACGTCGAGCTTCATACGCTTGAGCGTATGGGCCAACTCCTTGACCTTTTGTTTGGAAGAGGAGAAAATGATCGTCTTGGACTCCGAAGGCCAGGAGAACATCTCGCGGACGATCCCCAGCTTTTGGCCCTCGTAACAGATATAAGCACCCTGTTCGATCGCCTCGTTGGGCTTCGAAATGGCGATATTGACCTCGGCGGGATCGTTCAGAATCTGCTTGGCCATCTGCCGGATCTTGGGCGGCAGCGTCGCGGAGAACATCAGCGTCTGCCGCGATTTGGGCATATAGGAAACGATCTGCATAATGTCGTCGTAAAAACCCATATCGAGCATACGGTCGGCCTCGTCCAGAATCAGGTAATCCACATGCGAAAGATCGACGCGGCTGTTCATAAGGTGCGAAATCAGGCGTCCGGGCGTGGCGATCACCACATCGGCACCCATTTGCAGGCCGCGCTTCTGCTGGTCCCAGCCGCGGCCGTCGCCGCCGCCGTAAATTACGGCGGTAGAAACGGGCATATAGTAGGAAAAGCCCTGGAACTGCATGTCGATCTGCTGTGCCAACTCGCGCGTGGGTACGATAATGACCGATTTCACGACGTTCTTCTCATTGCCTTCGAGCAGCAGCCGGTTCAGCAGCGGCAGCGTATAGGCAGCCGTCTTGCCCGTACCGGTCTGGGCGCAGGCGATAATATCGCGCCCGTCCAGAATGATCGGAATGGTCTGCTCCTGCACAGGAGTCATCTCCTGAAAATTCATGGCGTCGATGCCGTCCAGCACCTCGTCTTCCAGATCGAGTTCGTCAAATCTCATACTATGCGTTTTCTTTCTTTTCCAATTATTACACTTCAAACGGGCGGGTTCTTTCGACCAACTCTCCCTGCAACGTCGCCGACGAGGAGGCGGTCACCCGCACCCGCACGTAATCCCCGATCCGGCACTCGCCGCGATCGAAGACCACCACCTTATTCTGCGACGTACGTCCGAAAAGCTGCCGGTCGCTGCGCTTGGAAGTACCTTCCACCAGAATTTCGAACTCTTTGCCGACATCGCGGGCGTTGCTTTCGGCCGAAAGCGTATTCTGCAAGGCGATGATTTCGTTCAAACGGGCCGTCTTGACCGAATCCGGCACATCGTCGGGCATGTGACGTTGAGCGAACGTATCGGGCCGCTCGGAATACTTGAACATATAGGCGAATTCATACCCCACCTCCCGCATCAGCGAAAGCGTCTGCCGATGATCCTCGTCCGTTTCGCTGCAGAATCCGGCGATCAGGTCGGTCGTAATCGCGCAATCGGGCATATAGCGGCGGATAGCGGCGATGCGGTCGAGGTACCATTCGCGTGTATATTTGCGGTTCATCTTCTCGAGCATCCGCGACGATCCCGACTGGGCGGGCAGGTGGATGCAGCGGCAGATGTTGGGTTTCGACGCCATCACCTCGAGCAGACGGTCGCTCATGTCCTTGGGATGCGACGTTGCGAACCGCACGCGCAACAGTGGCGAAATTTCGGCCACAAGGCGCATCAACTCCGGAAAATCGACCGCTCCATAGCGATACGAATTGACATTCTGCCCTAACAGCGTTACCTCCCGGTAGCCGTTCTCAAACAGGCTGCGAGCTTCGTTCAGAATGGTCTGCGGATCGCGGCTGCGCTCCACGCCCCGCGTATAAGGCACCACGCAGTACGAACAATAGTTGTTGCACCCGCGCATGATGGCGATATAACCGCTCACGCCGTTGCGGTCGAGCCGCACGGGAGCGATTTCGGCGTAGGTCTCTTCGCGGGAAAGCAGGACATTGACACCCCGGCCGCCTTCGCCCGCTTCGCGCACCAGGCGAGGCAGGTCGCGGTACGCATCCGGACCAGTGACGATATCCACGGGGTTCTCCCCCTCGAGCAGCCGTTCCCGCAAACGTTCGGCCATACAACCGATAATACCGACGAGCACTCCCGGCCGGCGGCGGCGCAGATGAGCCATCTCCCGCAAACGCCCCCAAATGCGCTGTTCGGCATTATCTCGGATCGAACAGGTATTGATCAGAACGACATCCGCCTCCTCGATCTTGTCGGTATAGACATACCCCTCCTGCTGCATGATCGCTACGACGATCTCGGTATCGCCGACATTCATCTGACAACCGTAGGTTTCTACAAAAAGTTTACGGCCCGCCCCCTGCAACGGACGCAAGGTATTTATCTTTTTTTCGTCATTCATATTCACAGTCCGGAACCACCCGGTAAAATTAGGACCGAAAAACGGGAATCGACGATCGCGGTTCCCGTTTCCCCGGTATTTCTGAAAATTACTGTGCCTGAATTGCACCCGCTTCCGGGAAGGGCTTGAAGCCCTCTCCGTAGGTATCGTAGGCATCCGTAACCACGAAGAATGCTTTCGGGTCGATCTCCTGTACCTTACGCTGTACCGCATGCACCTCCTTGCGATCGACCACCAGGAAAATCATATCCTTTTCCTCCTCGGAGTACATACCCCGTGCCTTGATAAAAGTAGCGCTGCGTTCCAGATCCTCCAGAATGAACGTCCGGAGTTTTTCGTTTTCATCGCTGATGATGAACAGCAACTTGTCGTACGACGCACCGTCGATCACCCGGGCTACGACCCGCGAAGCGAGAAAAATCAAAATCAAAGAATAAAAAGTAAGCACCCAGCCCGAACCCGAACTATCGCCCGTACCGAGACCGAAACCGATCACCACCAAGCCTGAAAGGATCACCACGCAATCCGCCAGGAAGATACCCGTGGAAAACTTGATGCCCGCATACTTCTGAAGCAACATGGCGATAATGTCCGTACCGCCCGTGGTAGCCTGTGTCCGCACGACCATACCCTGCCCCACGCCGATAACGACCGCACCGATGATACAGGTCAGCAACAGATCGTTCGACAAGTTGAGCGAACCGCCCAGCAATAGCGCCGGATCGAGATTGATACCGTCGGCCGTAAATGCCGCATCGGAATAGACCAACCGCGTCAGGATATTCATAAAACCGGGCGTGAACAGCGCAGCCACCACCGTCCGGGCGCCGAACTGTCCGCCGAAAACCAATACGGCGGTAATCATCAGCGGCACGTCGAACATATAGCCGAAAGTACCGACCTGGATCGACGGGAAAATATTATGCAATACGATGCCGGCGCCATAGACTCCGCCCGGAACGAAATTGTAAGGATTGATAAAAAAAACGAAACCGGATCCCATAATCGCACAACCGACAAACAACTGAATCCAGGAACGCCACCAGGCCCAAGACCCCATCGGCTCCAATAAAGCTTTCGTATTGATCATAAAGTTAACTGTTTTAGAGCGGTTAATAATCGATTTAATTTTGCAAATATACGAAAAACTCCCGGATTTCCCGTTCGCTTCGGACTATTTTCCCAAAAAGCCGCAGTATTTAAATTTTTTTCGTTTATATTTGCATATACAATCCTGACAAATAAAGGGCATGATACTAACTTACTATTGCATTATCACGATGATAATCATCGCCTACCTGCTCGGCTCGATCCCCAGCGCCGTATGGATAGGCAAAAAATATTACGGCATCGACATCCGGGAACACGGCAGCAAAAACGCCGGTACGACCAACATGCTGCGGGTGCTGGGACGCCGGGCAGCCCTGCCGGTCTTTCTGCTGGATTTCCTCAAGGGATTCGTCGCGGTCACATTGACCGAGATCCTCAAATACGACGCCTACATCAACGATATGTGGCTGATAAATATCAAGATCATCGCCGTATTCGCCGCCGTGCTCGGACACATCTTCCCCATTTTCGCGGGATTCCGGGGCGGCAAGGGCGTGGCAACGCTCGTGGGGGCGATCACGGGAATTTATCCGCCGGTCGTACTGCTCTGTTTCGCCGTATGGGTCGTGATCCTGATGATGACGCATTACGTTTCGCTCGCGTCTATCGTGGCCGGTTGTTGCTTTCCGATCTTCACGATCGTTTCGCCCAAGGTAAACCAATCGGTGCCGTTCATCGTCTTCTCATTCGTCACGGCCGTTCTGCTGCTCTACACCCACCGCAAAAATATCGTTCGGCTGAAAAACGGCACGGAATCCAAAATATACATCTGGAAGCCCCATCGAAAAGCGGACAAATAGCACGGTAAAAACGATTCGCTTGTTTGGCGAATCGTTTTTTATCGAATAAGGTCCGAAACCGGAACCATATCCGAATAGGCACAAAAAAATCCGACTGCTCCATCTCCTGCCCCAACGGTCATTCGGATCGCTTCATCCGCCCGTTTCAGATCGGACATTCAATCCACGGTGAATAGCGAGCCGGAAATCACCATTATTCAACACGCTTGTATTGTCCGATTTCGATCTATTTGTGTCTGTTTCCGCTGCGATCCGATCTGTCGAAACCGGCTGAAACGGCCTTGTAAAACAAAAGCGGAGGCATCCCCGGATTCTTCCGACAAAAAACGGGTATTTTACCGATTGGATAGATTTTCATATATTTGCTCGCAACGAATACCGATTTGTACGAACTGTCAAAAAGCAAAACACACGAAATTTGCTTTGTTCCCGGCATATATTATCTTTGCCGGAAGAGGTTAGGAAGGATAACCCGAATCCGGCCGGACACCAATCCCCCGGGACAGGCGTTTCGCCCTAAAAATTGAATTATCCACTACTTGATACCGAAAATTCTATGTTACGCGAAAACCTGATTAATATTTACGAAACCAGCTTCCGGGAGAACTATGCACTGCCGGCATTGACCGACTATTTCAAGCAGGAGAACTTCACCTACCTGGAAATGGGCGCCGAGATCGCCAAACTGCATCTGCTCTTCGACGAAGCGGGCATCCGGCAGGGCGACCGAATTGCGCTGATCGGCCGCAACAATCCCCGCTGGTGCATCACCTACATCGCCACGATCACTTACGGCGCGGTCATCGTGCCCATTCTGCAGGATTTCCATGCCAACGACGTGATCCACATCATCAACCATTCGGAAAGCCGACTGCTTTTCCTGGGCGACACGTTCTGGGACGCGATCGAAGCCGACCAGATCCGGAAAGTCGAAGCCGTCTTCTCGCTCACGGACCTGAACGCGATCTACGAGCGCCGGGATCCGAAGAAACTGACGGATTTCCAGAAGAACCGCGAAAATCACTTCCGCAAAGCCTATCCGAAAGGGTTCGGACCGGAGCATATCCGCTTTCACAAGATTCCCAACGACCGGATGATCCTGCTCAACTACACCTCGGGAACGACCGGATATTCGAAAGGCGTCATGCTCTCGGTCAATAACCTGACGGGCAACGTGCTCTTCGCCCGAGGAGCCATAAACACCCAAACCGGCACGAACTATTTCCAGCGCGGCGGACGCACGCTCTCGTTCCTGCCTCTGGCACACGCCTACGGCTGTGCATTCGACTTTCTCGCGCCGCTGGCCGTCGGAGGCCACATCACCCTGCTGGGCAAAATTCCCACTCCGAAGATCCTGATCGAAGCCATGCAGGTCGTGCGCCCCACGATCATTTGCTGCGTACCCCTGATTCTCGAGAAAGTCTATCGCAAACAGGTACTGCCGCTGCTCGAAAAGGGGCCGATGAGTATCGCTATGAAGATTCCGCTGCTGAATACCGCCCTGCGCTCGGTAATCCGCAAGAAGATGATGGAATCGTTCGGCGGAGAGGTGAACATCTTCATCGTGGGCGGTGCACCGATGAATATGGAAACCGAAGCATTTCTGATGAGTATCAAATTCCCGATCACGATTGGATACGGCATGACCGAATGCGCTCCGCTCATCAGCTTCACTCCCGACAACGAATTCAAGGCCGGTTCCTGCGGGCGTTTCCTCTCGGAATTTATCCAGGTGAAGATCGACTCGCCCGATCCCGAACACGTCGCGGGCGAGATCCTGGTGCACGGCGAGCACGTCATGATGGGTTACTACAAGAACGAGGAGGAAACCCGGAAGGTCCTGGACGAAAAAGGGTGGCTCCATACGGGCGACATCGCCACGATGGATCCGGACGGCACGCTTTACATCCGCGGCCGCTCGAAAACCATGATACTCACGGGAAGCGGACAGAACATTTACCCCGAAGAGATCGAAGACAAACTCAACAACATGTATATGGTCCAGGAATCGCTGGTTCTGGAGCACAACGGTCGTTTGACGGCATTGGTCGTTCCCGACTTCGAACAGGCGGAGCTCGAAGGGATCGATAAAGAGGAACTGCCCCGAATCATGGAAAACAACCTCAAGGAACTCAACAAACTGTTGGCATCCTACGAACAGGTCGCAAGCATCACGGTCTATCCCACCGAATTTGAAAAGACGCCCAAACGCAGCATCAAGCGCTACCTATACAATACGGCTCTGCTGGAGAAATAGGCCGATTCGATGACGCACGAAAAATCGCTATCGAAGGGTTTTCCGCCGACAATCCGACAAGTTTCCCTTCGAAACAGCTTGCCGCCTTTTCAGGCGGCAAGCTGTTTCGAAGGCTCCTCGGAAATCTTCGCAATAGTCCGTACGATTGTCCTTACCTTTCACTATCTTTGCAGAAAACAGGATGCGCCTCGGAAAACGATGAACAAGTTCCCGTTTTCTTCTCGGCTTTCACTATCTTTGTATTTGTAGAAGATAGGATGCGGTTCGGCAATCTTTGCGTGCAAGCCTGCACGATTGACCTCACCTTTCACTATCTCTGACACCGAACATTTCGCCTCGACAAAATGCAAATAAATTTGCGTTTGCCTCCGGCTTATCGCTATCTTTGCCAATATGAAATTCAGCAGCAAACAAATGATCGGAGAAAACCTCCTGTACCTGATGGTATGGATGGTGATTATCCTAGTACCGGTCCTCAACTCGAAAATGCTCGAAGAGGTACACGTCAGTCTGGAGAACATTCTGATCGCCTGGCTAAAAATCGCACCTTATCTGCTGATCTTCATCATCCACAACAGCCTGATCGCTCCCAGACTGTTACTGCGAAAACATCGTTATGTATGGTATCTGGTCGTCAATCTGCTGACCATTACGGCCGTTTTCTCGCTGGTCGCCATCTATGAAAAATACGCTCCATACGACACCGAACCCTACATCCTGAACGGCAAAGCGTCATTCACCGATCTGGCGATCTATTGGAACATCCTGCTGGGATTCTTCATGACGGGCCTGAACATGGGTATCAAACTGCTGTATCGCTCCCTGCGCGACGAACAGCAAATGGAGGAGCTCAAACGTCAGAACCTGCAAGCGGAAATGGATTATCTGCGATACCAGATCAACCCCCATTTCTTCATGAATACGCTCAACAATATCCACGCCCTGATCGACATAGATACCGAATACGCGAAAAGCGCCGTCATCGAACTGTCCAAGATGATGCGGTACGTTCTCTACGAATCGGGCAGCGAAACCATATCGCTCAAAAAGGACATCCAATTCATCGAGAACTACATCGAGTTGATGCGCATCCGTTACGACAGCAGCATCGATATATGCTTGGATTATCCGGCCACGATCCCGAACAAAGTGGCCATCCCGCCCCTGCTGCTGATCGTATTCGTCGAAAACGCGTTCAAGCACGGAGTAAGTTATAACCACGCCTCGTTCATCCATATCCGAATCGGCTACCGGGACGACGCGGTGACGGCCGTCATCAGCAACAGCCGTCACGAAAAATCCCGGCCGGGTACTACGGGTATCGGACTCGAAAATGTCAAAAAACGGCTGGCATTGATTTACCAGGACAACTATACGCTCTCAATCGACGATTCCGATCCGGCCGTCTATACCGTCAAACTCATAATCCCCATCATGCCATGCTGAAATGTATCGCCATAGATGATGAGCCGCTGGCACTGCGGCAATTACAGGGTTATATCGCCAAAATCAATTTTCTGAAGCTCGAAAAAGCATTCACCAACGCCATCGAAGCCCAGCAATATCTAGCCGGGAATCCGATCGACCTGATTTTCGTGGATATCAACATGCCCGACCTGAGCGGTGTGGAGTTCGTACGTTCGCTCGTCAGCCGCCCGATGATTATCTTCACGACGGCTTATTCGGAATACGCCGTCGAGGGATTCAAACTCGATGCGATCGACTACCTGCTCAAACCGTTCAGCTTCGCTGATTTCAGCCGCTCGGCAGCCAAGGCGCAGTCGCTGTACGAACTGCTGGCCTATCGGAAGACACAAGGAAACGCTCCTGCCCCGGAAGCCACTCCACGCGACCGGGAGTACATCTCGATCAAAGCCGACTACAAAACGACACTGGTACGCATCAGCGACATCGTTTATCTGGAAAGCGAAGGCGAATACGTACGGCTCCATCTGGACGACCGATCGACCATCACGACTCTTTTCCGGCTCAAGAACATGGAAGCGGCCCTGCCGTCGGAAATGTTCATGCGGGTCCATCGCTCCTACATCGTCAATCTACAACGTATCAGGAGCTACGTAAAAGGCCGGGTTTTCGTAAGCGACAGCGAATACATCCCCATCGGCGAGAACTACCGGGAAACGTTCCAACGGTACATCGAAACCCATTACCAGAATCTATAACGGAGAATCGCGTCCGAAATCTTGAGGAAAAATCGTACCCGTCCCGGAACGGGCATTCGACAGCCCGGCAGCAGACAACAAAGCGCGATCATATGCTTTCGGGGTACCTATGGGAGGCAAACATATGGCGGTGTGTCATAAAGGCGCACTGTTACGTCATTATCGGGATGCGAGTTAAATCATTTACGACAGTAAATTCCTGTTGCCCTTGCCCTCAATGCCTCGCACTGCATCCATTCTGACTCCCCTTAAGGATTGTGCTCGACACAGTCCCTTGTCGGCATTACAGACGCGGCCACAGCCAGCAGACAAGCCCCCTCGAATTCGATACTGTGAGCATGGGATAACGATATATGGAAAGATATGAATCCCCAATATAAACTCTGCATTCCCAGAGTACAGGCACGCTTGCCACCAACCCCGACTATGAGGGGCGAATCTTATTTGCGATCGGCCAGGCAGCTCTGAATATCCAGACTGACCGGCTCACCGTTGAGAGAAAAAGAGAGTGTGCAATCCTCGAAAGCGGTAAGTTTCTCGAACTGCAAAATAACGGTGGAATTATCGCCCCAAATTGCATCGACACTCTTTGCCTGGAAGGTTTTACCACTGTTATAAAGCACCACATCTTCGATTGAAAGTCCGTTGGTTTCATCACGGTCGGATGCAGGGATTTCAATTTTGATAGTTGTTTTGCCGTGTTTGTTGTTCAAACTCAAAAATTTGGGAGTTGCATGGGCGCTTCCTATCGCCAACAGAGCGGCAGCGCACGAAAGAATAATTTTTTTCATAGCAAATGAATTTGAAGTGATGTAAAAGAGTTGATTTCCAATCGTTACGAAATAATATCCAAGATACGAAATAATGTCTTTTACTATATGCAGAAGATTCCGATATTTTTACAATAAATTATTGTGGGGGGGGCTTTTACTCTTTTCGGTACAAAACTAATATAAAAATCCCCCCCCCAAATATTTTGATTAAATTAACCAAAATATATCCGAATGCAAAAGTATCGGGAAAAATCCATGCGCATCAGGCCCGCATAAAGCCTATGACTTACAAGCGGGGAAAACGGTCCATACGGGTATATCGCCCCTCGGCATACTCGTAACAATAGTGCACCAGGCCGTTGGTCAGGACCACGTAACGGGCCCCCAGCACCGAATTGTACCGGACGGCCTGCGCCAGCACCTGACGGTCTATTCCGATCCCGGCAGCCTTGCACTCGACGAGCATCAGCGGACAGGCCCGATCGTCCACGACCACCACATCGGCACGCTGCGGAGATCCGTTCATCGCTACGGCATACTCCTGAACGATCCGCATGGGCTGTGCTCCGCAATGGGAAATCAGAAACCCGATCAAATGACGGCGCACCCACTCCTCGGGAGTCAGCACCAGGTAGATTCCCCGAAGCGGGTCCCAGACGGTCGTCTGCTCCCCGCGCTGCGAAATCCGCAATTTGACGGCAGGAAAATTGAGCCGGGGATAGTCGGGAGTCATATTCGGAAAAAATTAGTAACTTTACAGGGACAAATATACGAAAAGGCGACGGAATCCGTATCGCCCCGCGTACAAAGAGCGCCAAGCCGCAGAGCACAGCGCAAAGCGGGAGCGAACGTACGGGTTCGCAGACAAAGAGTGCCGATCGTATCTTATTACTTAACTAAACAGCGAAAGGCGGACGGCGGGTCCAACTCGTCCGCATCCGCCCGAGCCGCATAAAAAATTTATCGCCTTATGAAGAGTCTTTTGACCTTGCTCCTTCTCTCTTCCGCATGGATGGCCTGCGCCCAGGATTACGCTTCGCCGGAGCCGGTCGAGATAGGCAAGGAGCTTTCCCGCACCACCTTCGTCGTCTATCCGACGGCAGAAGAAGCCGCCGCCGGATCGCGCGAAGCCTCCAAATACTTCACCCCGCTGGCAGAGTGGGAAAAGACGACGACCGAAGCCGGCACGGAGTTTTCCACGAAATTCACGGTGCCTTTCGCCTGGGTAAACCGCCAGGTGCTCCTGCATGTGGAGTGGGCTTCGTCGGCCTACGAAATTCGCCTGAACGGGAAGGTCGCGGGGTATTGCCAGAACGGGAGCAATCCGGCGGATTACAACTTCACCAAACAGATCCGGGAAGGGGTCAATAATCTGACGATCAAGGTGCTGTCCAATCCAGCAAGCGCCGTACTCGAGAGTTGGACGCATCCCTCCGAACCGGCGTTAGGCAGTTGCTACGTATTTTCCCAGCCGACCATCCGCATCCGCGACCTGTTCACCAAAACGTACCGAAACGGCAGCGTCTTCAACGGCGAGGTCGGCATCGTGGTGAAAACCGACGCGCTGAATCCCAAGAAAGCGAAAATCCACTACGAACTGCTGACGCCGCAGGACGAAGTCGTGACATACGGCAGCCAGGAGATCGAACTCGACATGCGCAGGGAAGACACCCTGCGTCTGGTCGCCCAGATTCCCGATACGATGGTATGGAGCGCCCGCAACCCGATACTTTACACCCTGCGGCTCAAGACACAGACCGAAGGCCGTTATACGGAGTACGTATCGCTCAAGGTCGGCTTCCGCACCGTCGGCAACACCCGGGGGCAGTTGGCGATCAACGGGTATCCGGCAGCACTCAAGGCCGTACCCGACCTGGGTACGACCGTATCGCCGAGCCAACTGCTCGAATGGAAGGAACAGGGGTACAACCTGATTCTGCTTCCGGCAGGCGGCGTATCCGGTGCGCTGTACGACCTTTGCGACCGATATGGCTTCTATGTCGTCGAACAGGCTCCGATCAACACCAGCCGCAGCGGTATGTCCCGCCGCAAGGGAGGGAATCCCAGCAACGATCCCGCATGGCAGGCGGCCTATATCGCCCGTATCGAGGAGAGCTACCACACCACGAAACTGCATCCGTGCGTCGTAGCATTCTCGCTCGCCGAAGATTCCGCCAACGGAATCAACCTCTACGAAGGTTATCTCCACCTCAAGGGCCTCGAAAAGGAGCGCCCGGTTCTCTACCCCGATGCCGGCGGAGAGTGGAACAGCGACAAACTCCGGCTGTCGGCCGAACAATAAGGTTTCTGTCAAAGGATAAAAAGAGGCTGTGTCAAAACATCCTTTTTGAAAAATCCCCCCCTGTTACAACTATCTGTAGCAGGGGCAAATCCTTCTATTTCGCATTATGACATACTCCTCTTTTTGGCATACAGGAACGAAGCAAGCCCCCTCGAAATACGATGGCACTGATAGCACGATACACCGGCATGCAGGCAACAAGCGCCCTGCTTTTGCCGCAGAAAGGCCACTCCTTATGCTCAGAACCGAATTCGCACCAGGGATCACAGGTCCCAATGCCGGAAATCATGTACCCAGCATCAAAAAAAAAACGAACAATCGCCCGAATGAACCGCACAGCCAATAAAAACCATATAGTCTACATCACAAGAACAACCGCCCCGTACAAACAACATATATATCCGTATAAAAAAACCGTATAACCGACGTCATGAACCCATACTTCGCAGCGAGATTCACAGGACCTGGGCCGAATACAGGATTATAGGTCTGGACCGAAAATCAAATGCCGCCCCCTTCACGGACCTTGACTTTCCGGCACAATTCGGTCTGACATCGTTCCCGAAATCCAAATAAGACCGATCCTTTTTCGATCATCATCGTTCAAAACACAAATGGACGGATCCACCCTTTCGGCCGGGACTGGTGCGCCCACAAAACCATCCATCACCGCTCCCATATCGCCCGATAAGAAAAGCCACTCCGGAGCTACCAACAATACGCTCCAACCAATAACAAACTCCCCGAATCAGCCGGTAACTCTCCCCGGTAGCAAACAAAATGCCCAGGACCTCCGGAAAACATTTCCGGACCGGCCGTAAGCACGCCCAATTAACAGAAAAAAGCTTCTCTCGACAGACAATCCGAGCAACAAAAAGAGGGGAAGAGATCGCTCTCTTCCCCTCCGGGATTCCGTTACTCATCGAAGATCGACGAATAACTGTTCGACTTCAAATTATCGAATATTATCAGTGATATTCTTCAACTGTGCATCCACATCGAAATCCACGTTCACCGTCGCCTCCTTTTTAGGCGTATTGAAGATAGTGGCTTTTCCATGGTCCATACGCTCACGCTCGATCTGAATAAACGAAGCCTGGCTGAAGCGGATCGGAGCAGAGAGGCTCACTTTCGATACGGTCGATACACTGGACTTATCCTCGCGCTTATCGTCGAAACCATCGGTCGGAGCAGTATCGATATCCCCCTGGTGGTCAGGATCGTTCATCATGATTGTTTCGTAGCCCAACGGTCCCCAAGCACCGGTTTCGTCCTGACCTGCATAGTAGAAGCCCCAAGGACCTACTCCCGGCGGGGAACAACGACCGTGCTTAGCATCCTTATAGATGGCTACAAACGGATAATTCTCGAAATAATCGAAGATCAACATATCCGGCAGAGGCAGATCGCCACCACGAGGAGCATGGACAAAGACCCACGTGTGAGCAGTTTCCTCACTAGTCGGCTCCGCTTGGTAAACGCATACATACTGCACTCCCTTATAGTCCTTCCAAGCCGAGGGATAACGAGCTGCAAGTTCATCACCGTTGTAAACCTGCCATGTTCCAGACACAGTTGCGTTATCATTACGCGGCAGCGGTTTCGACTCAACCCGGCCGGTCGACAAGTCGGACTGATAGGTACCGCTCGCATAAGCAAAACCATAAGCTACATACTGGGTACCGGGCGTACAATCGGTCGACAATATCTCCTCACCCACATACTGCGACAAGTCTCCGCCGCCATCGCCATGAATCAAATCGTCGAGGAACTTAAGCCAGTTGCCGTTATACGAATCGAAGACTTCTGCGTTAATGATACCGACATGATACCAAACGTCGTCGTGAGACGGAGTAACTTTACAAGTAAAGCTACGCATTTCGATCTCCGAGAACTCGAATTCCAACTTAAAATCTGTAGGAGCGACATATTCCGGAGTCGTGAATTCGGTCACCGAAACATCGGTAGTACGATGTCCGTATTTGTCGAAACCGAAAATAAAGATTTCGTAAGTGCTCTCCGGCTCGATACGCCACTCCTGATCGGCCCCCATCTTGGTCGTCATTTCGCCTTTCTGCACCCATTCGTTGGTCTGCCAGTTGGGAGGGGTGCCATCACCCAGGCCCGAACCGGAATCATACATATCCAGACGCTGGAGCAGACGCTCGACACAAACGCTTTTACCGTATTTCTCGGCACTGCCGCCGGGATACATACCGATGAAATATTTCGTCTCCAGATTCGAGGGCGTAATCTTGATCTCGCAATCCTGAGCTGTCACATTCAACTTCTCGACCGTGAACGTGCAATTATCGGTTACAGGAATCTCTCCGGTCGTAACCGTGAAATATTCCTCGGCATTTTCGCTGTTGATATTGTAGTTGTCATCCATGCCGAAGCACCAGAAATAGTAGTCGTTACCGCCCCATACACGGTTTTTTAAAGACGTGTTCAACATGAACTTCTGCTCGCCCTGATAAAGAGTCGGACGCTGCTTACGCGCACTGGACTGCAACTCCTGCAAATACTCTTTGCTGGTCCACTCGTCAACCTTGTAAACATAACTGTTCATCGTCGAGAACATCCACTTCGCATCCGGATTGCTCGGAGTGATCGTTACCTCTACGTTGTAAGGATTGTTGTCGGGATAAGGGTCGGCATTGACCTGCTTGGAAGTAACCGTGAACGTAAGGTCGGTCATCTCGACATTCTGGGTCGTGAACTCCGCCTTGAAAAGGTCCGTAGTAGGCACGCCCTCGGACGTACAACCGTACACATACCCATAATATGCCGTATTGGCAAGCGACAAGTCATCCACGGTATTGGTCTTCGAACCTTTCATGAGTAAGATGTTCAACCATTCAGACAACTTCATCCCCCGACTTTCGGCCTGTTCTTTCACCGCCTCCAAGTCGGCCTGAATGAAAGCCTCGTCGGACTCGAACGAATCGACGTATTCTTTAGTCATAAAAGCGCACAGATAGGTCTCGCTCTCGTTCGAAGGAACGATCTGCATTGCACAGCCGTTTGCCGTAATCGACTTCGGATCGATCGTAAGTTCGAACGTCATGGTACCACCCTGATTTACGGTAACGACTACATCGGCTGCCCCCGTATAAGAAAGGGTGATCTGCCCCGAACGAGACTCGACACCCTCGTCGAGTGCAGTGTAATCAAACTGGACGTATCCCGGCTCCGCATAGTTGAAATTCTTGATCCAATCCACGTTCGTCGTTGCCTCGACAATAGACGATTTATCGGCCCCTTGAATTTCATACGCCAAACGACCCGTTCCAGCGTTTTTCGATAAGGAAAGCGTAGTTTTAGCTACGATGGTGACGCTGTAATCCACGCCATCGTCGCTTCAGCCACTGCTTGCACTCACCATTGCGAGCATCGCCACAAGCGCCATCGCAAAAGAAAAATACTTTTTCATAGAAAAACTGCGGGAAAAGTTTAATTAACTAATTGTCAAGACGTAAAGAGTAGAAAGTTAGGTAACAGGTAACGAATTAGTAACGGTGCGGGGTTCTTTGCGTTTCTTCGCTCTGCGCTGATAACTTGGTACAAATATACGAATTTGGACTGAAAACAGGAAATAAATGCGGTGTTTTTTTATTGGGGGGAGTTTTGAGGGGGAACGGATGGACTGGAAATGAAAGGGGTGCAAAAAGAGGATTGCACAGTGCATTTTCATGAGATTGTAAATCGTTGATATTCAGGGTGTATTTTACAGGTGCAGGGTGCAGCTATATATATAGATATAGCTGCACCCTGCACCTGCCCTATGACTTATCTTAAAGGGGGGGGGATGTGAGGTTTTACGGGTGGAGATATGGCTGTTCGGAAGAAATGTATTATCTTCGTGGAAACCAAAGATAAATATATGCTGCGCTGATATGAAAACGAATAAGGCTGAAATATATAAAAATGCGTTCCGGCTGTTCTTACAGGACAATTACGAGAAGGTGACGGTGGTAAAACTGGAGAAAGCTATCGGATTGTCGTGCCGGGGTATCTATCATCATACGAAGGATAAACTGGGACTGTTCAAGGCGGTTGTAGATACCTATATCTTTGAACCGCACAAGGTGGAAAACAAGTTTGTGTATGCGGAAGATATTTCATTGCGGGACTTCCTGCAAACCTATATCGAAGGTGTGGAAAGAACAATGGATTATCTAAGCAATGAACTGGGGGTGGATAGAAAGGAATGTGCCAAATGCTATTTTCAGTTCTTGTTCCAAGCGTACAAGTATTATCCGAACTTTGTGAAAAAAATGGATGCTATCTTTGAGAAAGACCAACAAATGTGGCGAAAGATAATTGATAAGGCAATCGCTTCGGGGGAAATCAGAAATGATATTGCCACGGAAGAGGTCGTCGATATGTTCCGAATGGCACATCTGGGAATGTCATACGTGCTGGCTTTTACCACGGGACTTGATACTGAACGACTGAAACGGCAATTTGACGCTGTATATAAACTGCTGAAATGATTCTTTTGAACGGAAATTGAATATCATTCAATCTTTTATGTGATATGTGAAGCACCTTTCGGGGTGCTTTTTTTATGTCTGCATGGAAATAAAACACATCAATCACTGTGTTTTCTAAAAGTTTGCATTATATTTGGGGAAAATGGACTGCACCCGGTGTAATTAAACAAGTTTGTTCTTATTCCCGGTTGCGACATTTTAGGTAACAGACGAGAAAGAAAGCCGTTATATATTCCTGTTGTGAGCGACTATCGAAAAAGAATGGATAGGAAGCGAAAAAAGATATGTGAGGTAACGGGGTATTTTTGCCGCCATTGAAATATAAAATATATGAATTGCATGATACGGATATGGAAACAACATCAACACTAAGCAAAGAACTGCTGCGGGCGGTGGCGGCAGAACCGGAGATTGCGGAGAAGGTGCAAGCTCTGGTGGAAACAATGGAAGGAATGATACGAAGCAAGCAAGATGCTGGGGAATTTGCCGGGCTGGAACAGCTTGCCGAGGACGGACGGGTAATGCGGTTCGTGGCAGATACGCTGAACAAGCTACCGGAAGCGGTGACGTACAGCGACAAGGGTTTCGAGGTGTATGTGATGCTGGTTGCCTTGTCACGGGAAGATGCGGCACTGCGGTATGTGTTCCGGTTATCGAGTTGGTATATCAACTACGGGTGCAACAGGGAACTGCTGTACTTGTGCCGGATATTGCACATCTATCCTGAACGGGGGTATCTGAACGGGGTGTATAACCGACTGGCGCAGTATGTGCAGCAAATGAAACGGAAGCGTCCGCACTGCACCAAGAGCGAGGAATTACCGAAAGGTGCAACGGAACTGGAAATACCTATTGCCCGTGCAAAGATAAAGGAAATGACGGGTGAAGAGTTGTTGCAGGCAGAGGTGTATCTGGGAATGGTGAAGAATAAAAGGCTCGTGGAGAAGGTTACGAAGCACTACATGAAGGCAAAGAATACGGGACATCTGGCTGACCTTTGCGGGTACAGCCTAAGCACTTTCCGGCGGCTGTTCCGTGAAGAGTTCCGTACTACTCCCCACGAATGGCTGAAAGGACTGCGGAAAGACAAGGTGAAGAACCTGCTCACACAAACAGACTTGCCGCTGCTGGAAGTGGCAGAGGTATGCGGGTTTGTGTCGCAATCGTACCTGACGGAGTTCTGCCAGATGAATTTCGGGGCAAGTCCGGGTGAGATACGGAAAAATTGATAATGAAAGATTAATGATAAGTTACAATGAATATAAAAACACTTCTTTCCCATTTTATGAAAAGCAAAAAAGTTGAAATAAGCGAGCTAAGGGCGGTTATAGAGCAAAGCGGTAACGGTCATTTGCCTTTGTCCTGCCGTGTGGAACTGTTACAGTCCATCGGTAACGTAGAGATAGTGAACAAAGTGTTTGCGGAGTGCTGCAAAAAGGTATATCCTCTTTGGGGAAATGAGATTGAAGATACCTTGTTGCGGAAACTGCTGTGTTCGGCGGACGAATGCCTTTACCACGGAAAAGGAAAAGCGGATGCCTTAGTCGAAGAAGCGAATAGACTACGTAACTATGTAGAGGGGCAATCCTGTACGGAAAGTATGGCAGGATGGGCGGTAATCTCACTTTGCTATTCGATAGCGGATCATGCTGACGCTATGCTGGAAATTGATGAATACGAGGGGGAAGATGATGGTGCGTTTGAGTATGAGGTATGGAATACGGACTTTTTTGCTTCGATGGCTTTTGCCGGGGGAAATCCTTTTGTGGATGAAGGGGATGCGGGAAAAAGGCGGGAGTTCTGGAACTGGTATCTTGATACAGTAGAAACACTGTGCCGCAAATCAGATGTGCCGCTGATCCGAATAGATGCCCCTAAGAAAAAAGAGGTGGAACAAAACACTATTCCACAACGGACACAGACTTATCAGACACCTGCGATATTATCTAAAATTCAAGAAGTCATAGATAGCGCATTAATGTTATATGATAAGGATTACAATGATAAATGGGATAAAATTATAATATCTACTCGTTGTATGGCTGTGGGGCTAAGAGCAAAAAATGCTGTAATTAAAGAAGGGCAAGAACATAGAATGAAAATATCTTTGCAGGTGTTTGATATAATGAACGATATTAAAAAAGAAATGTACAATCAAGCAAAAGAGGAAGGTGCATGGTTCTATTGTATCATTGAGCTAAATCCTGACTTGACGTATTCTATCCGATTTATCTATGACGATAAAAGCCAGATTCCACAAGACCACTTAGTAGATTCAGATGATTTTGTTGCTGAATTTAAGAAGTACCCACGTGCCAAAGAATATACTCCGATGTGGTGGCAAGAGATATTGGGAAAGAAAGCGAAGTATTTAGAGTAACTATATCTGTAAAATCAAGCGTATGGCAAAGAAAGTAAAATGTACGACGGGCGATGTGTTTGCTATTCCGGTGTCCGAAACGGAGTTTATATTCGGAAGGGTGCTGTTTGATGTAACGAAACAGTATATTAAGATTGTGCCGGAAGAAGAAAGAGTATTTAATTATCTGGGATTCTTCAATAAGAGTGTGCTGATTGAAATGTTCTTGGGTGTGTACACTTCGGTGAAAGGTGTGGACTTTGAGAAAAAAGCTGTTACCGGGACGTTCGTGTTTAACGATTTTCTTAGTGAATACAAGGGAATGATAGTCGGTAAAAGAGAGGTTAATCCAATTGAAGTGAGTTTCCCGGAAACATTGGGAAGCCGGAATATGGATTATTACCTGACATTGGGAGAACTGGCGTTCCCCATAGATATAACAGAACAGATTTATTATGATGAAATAAAAGTGATGCCATCTACCGGATATGGTTACTATGAGGTTGTTGTTGCCACATTAGATTTTTCCGGGCGGGACGATTTAATTAAAGAGGATGCCAAAATGGATAATTATTTTAGAGATTCTGATTTGCGCTCTTTGCCAGATGTGCGTAAACGTATATGGAAACTTGCCGGAGAGGATATGAATAAGAGTTATTACGAATTGGCTAAAGGGAAAGGGGTTGACTTGGCACGATTGTATGTGTAAATTACGGTAAAACAGCCTCTTTTGTGCGATTTGAGCGATTATCGAAAAAGAATGGACGGGAAACAGAAAAAGTAATATCCGGATTGCCAGTAACTTTGCAGCCGTTTTTAGAAACCTAAAAAGGATTGCATGGATAAATTTTTTGATTCGATGTTACAGGAGATTGACCGCTATACGGGGACGGTCAATCTGGAAGGGGAAAACATTATTCCGGGCTGCCGTGAAATGATGAATTACCTGAAAGGCAAAATGATTGAACTGAAAAACTTTGCGTTGTCCCGTGAGTTTAAGGACGACGCAGAGGAAATCCGATTTTTTAAGTACCAAAAGCCGCTGATACTCGGACGGCTGCTGTACTTCTACAAGCTATACCAGATCGAGAGCAACCGACCGCCAAGCTATGAACTTGCCACAGGTTATTACCAATGTGAGATTGAGAAACTGAAAACGGTCTTTGAACGCAGCCTTTCCTTTTTCCAGTATTACCGTAGCGGGGCTACGTACCGGGACAACTTCTACTTCAAACGGGGACAAACGGAGATAAGCCCGGAAACGGACACGTTCATTTTCGAGCCGGAAGCGGAGCTATCCACCGGATATGACCGACTGGTCGCCCGGCTGATTGCGGTGGAACTGCTGTTAGCCTTCCTGACAAGGCGGATGCGTGAGCCTGCGGACGGTGAGCCGCTATCGGGAAAGAAACTGTACTGGACGGACAAGAAAGCGGCGGCGGTGGAACTGATATACGGCATCCATGCGGTGGGAAGCGTGGATAACGGGAAGGCGGACATTATCGACATCGTGACGGCATTTGAACGGACGTTCCATATTGATCTGGGCGACGTGTACCACACGTTTATCGCCATGCGTAACCGGAAGAACAGCCGGACGGTGTATCTTGACCAGATGATCGAGCAACTGCTCAAACGGATGGACGAAACGGATAGCTAACTTATTGAAAACCAATGATAGGATTACCAAGTTCGTACCAAGCTGCTAAAAGCGACTTTATCGAGCCCTAACCAGTGACAAGCGGCTTGCAGCCGCCGGAAGAACCGAAATAAAAGGCTCTCCGGCGGCTTTTTTCGTGCCGGAAAAAATCTTTGGCAAGGTGGTACGGACGTGAAAAGAAAAACAATCGAATAGACGGACATTTGCGACCATAATTTTAAAAATCAACAGATTATGGAAGTAATAACAATCGAAAGCAAAGCGTTTGCCGCCCTCGTGGAGAAGATAGACGGGATAGCGGCATACGTGGAAGCGTCCCGGCAAAGGGAACCGGACGGGCAGCAGGGACAGGAAGAGAAGAACAGCCGGACGACGGGCAAGTGGATGACGGGCAGCGAGGTGTGCGAATATCTCGAAATCAGCCCCCGTACCTTGCAACGCTACCGCACGAACCGGATTATCGCCTTCTCCATCTGCGGGAAGAAAATCCGCTACCGCCGCACGGACGTGGAACAGTTCCGGGAACGGTGGATGCGGGAAACGCCCGACAAGCAGATCGACCGGATGATTGAACAACACCCTTTGCATGAACGTAAATACAAGCTGTATGGTAAGAAAAGAGGAAATACTGGCAAGGACGAGTAACGGGCTGGACGTGTTCCGCCACTACCTGCCCGTGAAGTGGCGGGTAGGCAGGAATTTCCTGAACCCGCTGTACGAGGACAGCAAGGCTTCGTGCAACGTGTATTATGACCGCCGTAGCGAAACGTACAGGATGAAAGACTTCGGGAACGGGGACTTTTCGGGCGACTGTTTCTTTATCGTGGCGAAAATCAAGGGGCTGGACTGCAAGAACGCCGCCGACTTCGTGGAGATACTGGAAACGATAGACCGTGAGCTGTGTCTGGGTATCAGCGAGGATGTACCGCCGGAAACGGTACGGGAACGGCAGGCTGCCATGCGGGTTGTCCCGTTGGCGGAAGGAAACGGGATGAACGGTGACGGAACGGCAGAACCGACCGGGACGGAAGAACGGACGGCAGAGCCGGAACACAAGCCACGCCCGTACCGGACGGTGCAGCAGCCGTTCACGGAAAAGGAACTGGAGTATTGGGCTGGGTACGGGATAACGGAAGCGGTGCTGAACCGATACGGGGTGCAATCGCTGAAGGAGTACCGGAGCGAAACGAAAGACGGGAAAGCGTTCGGTTTCACGTCCACAGCCATAGAACCGATGTTCGGGTATGCGGGGAAATGGGGCGTAAAGGTGTACCGCCCGAAATCGGAAGTACGGTTCGTGTACGGCGGTCATACGGGAGATAATTATTGTTTCGGGCTGGAAGAGTTGCCGCCCAAAGGCGACACGCTGTTCCTGACGGGCGGGGAAAAGGACGTGCTGACGCTGGCGGCGCACGGGTTCCATGCGATCTGTTTCAATTCGGAAACATCGGTGATACCTGCAAAGATCATCCGGAAGCTGGTGTATCGGTTCAAGCATATCGTTCTGCTGTACGATGTGGATAAGATAGGGCTGGAAAGCTCCGAGAAACACCGACAGCAGCTAACGGAGTACGGGGTGAAACGGCTGGTGCTGCCGCTGACGGGTGAAAAGACGGACAAGGACGTGTCGGACTACTTCAAGGCGGGACGGACACGGGACGAGTTTGTGAAGCTGTTCCTTAAAATGCTGGATAGCCTGTACGGTGATACGATGGCGGTGCTGAAATCCTGCGAGATAGACTATGACCACCCGCCACAGCAGGCGGTCGCCATCGTGACCGCCGGGGACGTGCCGCTGGGTTCGGAAGAGAACATCCTCTGCATCACGGGCGGGGAAGGCACGGGAAAGAGTAATTATACGGCTGCGCTTGTCGCCGGGGCGATTCAGGAGAAGGAAACGGATGCGGACTTGTTGGGCGTTCGGGTAGAGCCGAACCGGAAAGGGCGTGCGGTGCTGCTCTACGATACGGAGCAGAGCGAGCAACAACTGTACAAGAACACAGGGCGGATGCTGCGGCGTGCAGGACGGGAGAAGATGCCGCCCTACCTGCACGTGTACTGCCTGACGGGAATGTCACGGAGCGAGCGACTGACGGCTATCATGCAGAGCATGGATAAGTACCATTACCTGCACGGGGGTATTCATTTAGTGGTGATCGACGGGGTGGCGGACTTGATACGCTGCGCCAATGACGAGGGGGAAAGCGTGGCGTTGATAGACGAGATTTACCGACTGGCGGGGATTTACCGCACGTGCATCGCCGCCGTGGTGCATTTCGTTCCGAACGGGTTGAAGTTAAGGGGGCACTTGGGCAGCGAGTTGCAGCGCAAGTCGGCGGCTATCCTCTCGATAGAGAAGGACGATAACCCGGAAATCTCGGTCGTGAAGGCGTTGAAAGTGCGTGACGGCAGCCCGCTGGATATTCCTATCATGCAGTTCCGCTGGGACAAACAGATGGGGATGCCCGTGTACGTGGGCGAAAAGCCCCGTGCGGAGAAGGAGAAGCGCAAGGAGAAGGAGCTGGCGGAAATGGCACGGGAAGCGTTCACCCGGCAGGAGAAGTACGGCTACATCGAACTGTGCGAACTGATACAGGAAATGCTGGAAGTGAAGGAACGGACGGCAAAGGGATATATCCGCTATATGCGTGAGAAGGAAATCGTCGAAAAGGAAGGAGATTACTATGTACACGGACAGGGAAGAGTTTGAAGGCTGGATGCAGCGGATCATGCAGCGGTTCGACACGACCGAAAAGCTGCTGGAAAGGGTGCTGAAAAAGAACAGCCAACTGGATGGTGAAGAGGTGCTGGATAATCAGGACTTGTGCCTGCTGCTGAAAGTCGGCATACGGACGTTGCAACGCTACCGGGCTATGGGGCTACTGCCCTACTTCACGATCAGCGGGAAGGTATTCTACCGGGCGAAAGATGTGCATGAGTTTATCCGCAACCGATTCGATGCAGTAGCGGAGAGAAAGCGTAAGTGAAAAGTGAACGGTTGCCCCGCTTTGTCGTTAGATAAGGCGGGGCTATTCTTTTGTAGTTCGGTTGGTTTGCACTATATTTGCAACAGAAAATATGAAAGTTCATTGCCCGGCTTGAACGCAAGCGGGTTTTGATTATATAGATTGTACGTTCGCTGAACGTCTCGGTACGAAAACTGGCACTTTTCACTAAGAAACGGGATTACGGCGCAATGCACATGTTGTATGCACATACAGCGTGTCTTGCCTGTTTCGTTTCTTAGGTATGCCAGTACCTCGTACCGGAATAGCGTAATTCACGCTGTTTTTTTATGGCAGTTGGCGGGCATAACCGATAAAAAGAAAAGTGTTATGAAACAGATTACTTTGTATGTGTACCAAACCATTGACGGATGCGCCGCCCGTGCCGACAAGCAGGTGGACGATGCTATTCTGAAAGCCGATTGCCTGCTCTTGGATGAAGAAACTTATCTGGATGTATTTATGAATCACCTCGGCTGGCCGCTGGCGGAGAAAGAAACTTTTGTAGTGGCGCAAGCCGATTGTAACCTAACGGAAAAAGAAGGGGTGCAGTTCATCACGGGGGATGCCGTGGCGGAACTCTCACGAATGAAAGCTGCGGGTGACGGGGTGATGGTCGCCTATGGCGAAAGAATTGCGGCTGTGCTGCTCAATAGCGGGCTGGCGGATGAAATCGTGGTAGTTACGCTGCCGAAAGTTGCAGGGGGTGAAGAAAAGGCTTTGCGGCATATTACGGGGGACGGTGCGGCATGGGTGGTACGGTCTTGCAAGGTGCTGGATGGTGAGAAGGTACGAACGGTGTACGGAAGGGTGTAATTACGAAACTGGCAGTTTCGTAATTTGGCAACGGATGGTTGCCAAATTGGGAAAAGACAAATGCGCAACAAGCGGTTGCGCATTTACTCTCTTCATTACTGGTGGATGGTCTTTAAGATTAAATCTTTGAGTTGCTGCTCGGTCGGTAGTTGGAGCTTGTATTTGGAAACAAATATCTGCTCGTCCAGTCCGGCAGTGGTATATTGTACCAGTGCATCGTTCTTGTCCGTTACCAATAAAATACCTATCGGCGGGTTATCGTCCGGTTCCATGACTTCGGCTTTGTAGTAGTTCAGGTATGAATAAAGCTGCGATACATGGGCGTGGGCGAATGGAGAAATTTTGACTTCCAGCAAAATATGAGCTTTAAGAATACGATGGTAAAAGACCATATCAATAAAAAAATACTCGTCACCGATAAGGATGCGCTTTTGTCTTGCCTCGAAACAAAAACCATTCCCTAATTCAATAATGAAGTCACGCAAATGGTCGAGCAACCGGGTTTCGAGTTCATTCTCTTTAAGAAGTAAAGCCCGTTGTTGCGGTATGTTCAGAAACTCAAAGAAATAATCATCTTTGACAACATCGGTTACGGTTTGCGGATGTATTTTCTGCCTAATAGCGGTAAGCGCATATTCCATATCACCGGACAAGCCGACACGCTCGTAACTCAATGCTCCGATTTGCCGTCTTAGTTCACGGACGGAAAGCCCGGTCTGGATGGTTAGCATTTCGTAATACATGCGCTTGACCGGATTGTCTATTTTCATCAGTTCGATAAAGTGAGAAAATGATATAGAAGAGATTAATTTCTCTGCTGATATTTTGTTGTTATCATCTTCTTTATCAGAATATTGTAATTTATGCGACAGTGTCGCATAAATTTGTTCCCCATCATTCTGCAAAGATTTATGCGACATTGTCGCATAAATCTGATGGAATAAATTATCTATCAGCCTTGCAAAAGTCGGGTAAGTAAGATAGAATTTTCTTGCCCATTGAAACAAGGTGACATTTAACCCTTGCTGATCTATTCGTTTTTCTAAATTCTTTAATAACAAATCGCCATACACAGCACGGTCTTCCCCGTTCTGCTCGAACTCCACGATATAAAATCCCATTAACCAGTTACGCACAGTCTGGCATTGGTTTACGGCTTTGACCGCACTCTGTTGTAGCTGCTGGTGCGTGTCGGTTATGATGGTTGCTAATTGTTCAAAATTCATATCATACTATTATTGAAAGTTGATTAAAGGCGTTCGGGGTATTGCTGCCCTGAACGTCTGCCATCCGGTCACTCTGAAAAGGCAAAGCCGCCCTTTCGGAGTGACCGATTGGCAAAGGTACTAATTATTATGGGATTAAGGGTGTAATACCTTAAAATCCCGGCTGCCGCCGTCGTCTATCAGCCCGTCCTTGCGTAGCCGCAAAAGAATTTCGGTTGTTGACTGGCTGCCGAAATTGCGGACACAGTGCAGACGGGAGAAACGATAGCGGCGAAGGTGGATAAGCAGGTGTTCGACCGTGAACAGGCTTAGTTCACGGCAAGCCCTGACGATGCGCTGCGACAAGCCGAAATCATCCAGCGGGGTGTCTAACAGCCTGCGGTGCTTGCCCGGTCTGCCCCGTCCCTTCTCCGGCTGCATATCGTCATAGATGGTATCTACCCGGTTACGCTCGAAAAGGGCGAAAAGGGATGCGCTGTCAATCATCAGAACGGTATCGAAACGGGCAAAAGCGATGTGGTTGCCGTTCATCCAGAGGGTGATGCGCTGCACGTCCGTTCCACAGATACGGGCGGCTTCTTCCACGGATAACCAGCCGTTCATCGTCTGCCGCCCTTTCCTTTTGCCTTGTCCGTGCGGGGCGGGAACTCGTACACGGTGCGGAAGTCCTTGTCGAAGGTAACGTGTGCATCGAAGGTTTTGCCATCCTTGTTCTGAAAGCCTTTGATAAGGGACGTTTTGCCTTTGGTTACAAGGTCGGTAATCTGTTTGTCGGTAAGTTCCTTTCCGCCCTTGTTGCGGAAGATGGTAACGCCACAATCGACGTTGCTGCACTTGGCGACTTTCGGATAGAAGAGGATGCGCCCGGACTGGCATTTGGGGCAAGGGATGCGTTCCCCGTCCGCCACCGATACCTGCACCTGCAAAAGCTCTTCGGTAATCTGGGCGGTATAGACCTCGATTCCCTTGCGGAACGTGGCTGCGTCCATCCCGCCCATCTCGATGCGGGCAAGGGCGGTTTCCCATTGCCCGGTCATTTCGACATCGGCAATGCGTTTGCCCTTTACGGTATGGTACACCGCCAGACCTTTCTCGGTCGGGACAAGGTTCTTCTTGTCACGGCGCACGTAGTCACGGGAAAACAGGGTTTCGATAATGGACGCACGGGTGGCGGGCGTGCCGATACCGATGTCTTTCAGGCTGTCCCGCAGTTCGGTTTCCTGCAACTCCTTGCCGCAGCTCTCCATAGCCGAAAGCAGGCTGCTCTCGGTGTGCAGTGGGCGGGGCTTGGTCTGTTTCTCCATGTTCTCCGCCGATTGCAGGGGGAAGGTTTCACCGGGCTGCAAAGGCGGAAGGGCGGCGGATTCTTCCTCTTCGTCCTTCTCGCCACGAACGGCACGCCATCCGGCGGACTTGATAACCGTCCCTTTGGTGGTAAAGTCGCTACCCGCTGCGGTGAAACGAACGGTTGTAACGTCCTTTACGCAACGGGCGGAGAAGGATTCAAGCAGGCGGGCGGCAACCATATCGTACACCTTGCGCTCGTCCTCCGGGAGTTTGCCGGGCAGACATTCGGTGATAATCAGGGCATGGTGATCGGTGACTTTCCCGGCATCCACGCTGCGGCGGTTGAGTGCCGTCCCTTTCAGGGTGGCGGCACAGGCAGAGAAAGCGGGGTATTGCTCCAAAAGGGCGATGCGGGACGGGATTTCGTCGAAAACATCGTCGGAGATAAAACGGGAGCCGGTACGGGGGTAGCTAAGTACCTTTTTCTCGTAAAGCGACTGCGCTATGGAAAGGGTTTTGTCGGCTGAAAAGCCGAGCTTGCTGTTGGCTTCCTTCTGCAACGAAGTAAGGTCGTAGAGCAGCGGCGGTTCTTGGTTCACTTCCTTGCGCTGCACATCGGCAACCATGACCGTACCCGTGGCGGTAACGGCACTAAGGGCGGTCGTTGCTGCCGGAAGGGTTTCGTACTTGTGTTCGGAGATGGCGGAGAAGGGCGTGCCGTCCTTTTCCGCTGTGACCTTTAGCTGGTAATAGGTCTGCGGGGTGAAATCCTTGTTCTCCAGATACCGGGAGCAGATCATCATCAAGGTGGGTGTCTGCACCCGTCCGAGCGAGAAGATTCCTTGTCCGGCGGCGATGGAAAGTGCTTGCGTGCTGTTGATGCCGACCAGATAGTCGGCGATGGCACGGGCTTCGGCGGCACGGTAGAGGTTATCATAATCGCTGCCGGGTTTGAGCTTATCCAGCCCGTCACGGATGGCACGGTCGGTCAGTGAGGAAATCCACAAGCGGACGAAAGGCTTGCGGCAACCGAGGTAGTTGTAAATATAGCGAAAGATTCCTTCGCCTTCACGACCCGCATCGGTTGCCACGATGATCCGGTTGGACTGGGCGAAAACTTCGTCAATGACCTTTAGTTGTTTGAGTACGCCGGGATCGGATTTGTACTCTTTTCCTTCCCGTATCTGGCGGGGTATGAACTTGAACTCCTGCGGGATGATGGGAAGGTTTTCACGGCGGAAGCCCGTAAACCCGTAAGCATCGGGCATGGCAAGCTGGACGAGATGGCCGAACGCCCAGGTGACGAGGTAGTCGTTGCCTGAGAGGTAGCCATCGTGACGCTGGCGAACATTCAACACGTTTGCTATGTCCTTCGCTACGGAAGGTTTCTCTGCGATAATTGCTGTAATCATATTTCTTTAGTTTTTAATGGTTTGACAAAAAGTGTCCCGTCACTTGGGGACGGGACACCTCGGATAGTTACTTGTGATCATCTTACCAGATAAGACGGGTATCAGAGGCGGGGACTTTTGCGCTGCCGGGGTTTGGGCTTGTCCTGTTGCTGTTCCTGTTTCTTATCTTCTTTCTTGCCCTCTTTCTGTTCCTGCTTGCGGTCTTGCTGCTCCTTCTGCTCTCCGGTGGGACGGGTTTGCGCGGACTGCAAGGCTTCTTTCAGGCTCTTGGTGGCTTCGTTGGTCTTGCCCTCGGAATTGACGGCTACCTGCACCTCGTTCTCGACGGCGGGTTTGACACGTCCCTCTTCGAGTGCGGTCTTGTAATCCTTGGGGAACATGAAGGCGGGGTATTTCTGTCCGGGCTGCCATGTGATGTACCCCTGATAGGGTTTGCCGTTCTTGTCTTTCAAACCGGAAACTTTGACCGTGCCGCCGCCCGCAAGTTCCGTTTGCGACTTTTCGGTGAGTTCCTGTTTGCGGAAAGTTTTGGGGACTTCTTGGTTGGCGGTCTGTTTCTGCAACTCCTTGTGTGCGTCCATCGCCAGTTTAGCCCGGTCGTTGAACAACAATTCAAGTTGCATCTTGGCGGCGTTGAACTGGACGGGGGCTTCGTAGGTTTTGGGCTTCTGCCCTTCTTTGGCTTTGGTCTGGAATTTACATACCACGGCTTCGCCCTTTTTCAGCCGTGCCACCTCGTCAGGGGTGAAGGTATGCCCGTTCTTTTCCGCCGGGATGCGCACCTTGTCAGCCGGGAAGGATGCGAGTTCATTCGTTTTCTGGTTACGGCTGACGAGGGACGGGACTTTCTCGCCCGCCCGGTTGGTGAGTTCGACAATGCGCCCCATGTTCCCGGCGGTCTTGATAGCGTCGCTATCTTCCTTCGTGAAGGTATGCCCGAAGAATTGTTGCTGCAACTTTGACGGATCGAGAATACCGTGGCTGCAAACGACTACCCTACCGTCGGGGGCTTCACGCAAGGAAAGCTGGCTGTCGTTGGCATGGGAGATCGAATCGAGATTGAAATATACCCGGACGGTCTTGTCGGTCTGGAAGCCCCGTAGCATCTGGTCGAGCATACCGTTCTGTTCGATCTGTTCACGTTTGATGCCGAGATTGGCGAGCGAGTTCCAATCTATCTTTTCCACATCGTACTTGTACTGCGGCTGTTGCTGCGCCTGCTCTTGCTGCGGTGCTTCTGTCGGCTGCTGTTGTTGCTGCCCGGCGGCAGGCTGCGCCTGTTGCTCGCCCTGTTGTTGTGCCTGTGCGGGATGTTGTACCTCGTACTGTGCCATGCGTGCCTGTCCTTCGGGCGTGGGGGTCTGCACGGTCTGCTGGAAATCTGCCGCTACCCGTTGCACATCTTCTTCCGGCACACGGAAGAAATGGAAACGGGTGGGATCTTTCAACTGGTTCCAAAGATTGGAAAAGAAGTTGGAGAACATATCGCCGTGGCGATCTACCCGTAGCAGGTCGTTGTTGTCCTCTAACGGGTTCTTGGTTTGTAACTCTCCGTCCTTTACTCCGCTGACGGCTTGGATGGTCTTTTTCTCCTGATCCATGACAAGAAGAATATCCATCAGTTGTTCGCTGTTGTCCGGTCTTTCGTCCATAAACTTAAATTTTTAATGGTGAATACTAACGGTTTCAGTGGAAACCGGACGTAAATATATAGGGGAATGTGTTGATAATTAGCAAGTTTACGGTGGGGTGTCGCTACTTGTCGTCCGGTTCGCAGGTTTGTCGTGGCGGATGGCGGGAGAACGGGGGAAATTCGGGGTGCAAAGTGATATAAGACAAAGGGGGAAGTCTTTTATCAGGCATCAGGGAAATAAAATACAGTAATCACTGTATTTTTTCGAGATTTTGTTTTATATTTGGGCAAAAGGACAAATGAAGCCGTTAAATATCCTTTTGCGGACGATTATCGAAAAAGAACGGACGGGAAACGAAAAGGGAATTGAGGGGCGGCGGGGTATCTTTGGCGAAGAATGGAAACGGGATTGTTCAACTTGAAATATTGAGGAATGAAAACAGTAATAACCCTATTAATATGTATAGCTATGGCGACTTGTTCCAGTGCCAAACGAGGGACTTCTTCCGATGGAGAAGTGGCAAACTCCAATGATCCGGTATTTTGTGCGGATAGCTTGGTAGGAAATGAACTTATTAGTTTGTATCCTTTCATGTTGTACGACAAGCCGGACGGTAATCTAACTTATAGCTGTGATTATGAGAATGGATATATCTGCATAGCCGGAGAGATAAAGGATGATTGGATAAGGCTGGATTACATAAGGTCAAATACGGATAAACTGACATCGCCATTTTATGGCTGGTCGAAATGGTGCAATAATGATTCAATCCTATTCAAAGTTGTAGGTAAGGGATTTCCTATTGTTTCGCCTTATGACGAGAATGCTGTTTATGAATTTCCGACGTACAGCCCGGAATATCCTCAATATCCGGGTGGTGAGGAAGCCATCGAGCAATTTCTGAAAAAAGAAGTACAAAAACGTTATCCACCAACAGCCCGACAGATGGGGGTACAAGGTCGAATCATGGTTTCTTTCGTTGTGGAGAAAGACGGTACAATGTCGGACTTTAGAATCCAGAATAGTGTAAACGATGAAATAGATGAAGCTGCTATTGAGTGTATAAAGAACTTGCCGAAGCGTTGGAAACCTACCAGAACAAAATTGGAGTTTGATACGGCTGAAAGAACGGTACGATGCAAAGTAAAGTTGCCTGTATCTTTTAGAATTGAATGATAGATAAGATGCAGTAAAATTTGATATTTAGTACTATAAAATAATAAGCGTATGGAAAAGTTAGCCATTGTCATATTGCTCTTCGTATTCTCTTTTATGAGTTACGGACAGACAAACAGAAGTAAACAGAACAGTACTTCTAAAGATGGAGTTACCGACAGTATTGTATGGACTCTGTTAATAAAACCGCATATAGTTTATTCTTCCGAGACTGTTTCTGACTCTGCCGCTGCCTATTATAAAAAAGGAACTGAAAATTTTTATTCCGAAGATTATAAGGGAGCGATTGAAGATTATAGTAAAGCCATTGAATTTAATCCCAATTATATGGCTGCCTATACCAACCGGGGAATTTCCAAAGGAGAGTCTGGTGATTATAAAGGGGCGATTGTGGATTATGACAAGGTTATTAGTCTTGATCCTGATGATGCTTTTGTTTATTGTTATCGTGGAGCAGCTAAGAGTAGATTAGGTGAGATGGAAGGAGCTGTTGCAGATTTTGACAAAGCCCTTACGATTGATCCTGCACATACTCTCGCATACCTTAATCGGGGAACTATTAAATATGTTACAGGTGATTACGAAGGCGCACTTTCCGATTATTCAAAGGCGATTGAAATTCGTCCTAATGCAATTTTTTACCTCGTGCGTGCTGCGGTTAAACATGAAATGGGCGATTATAAAGGCGAGATAGCCGATTATCGTCAGTCTTTCATATATGGTACTCCCAATGCGGCATTATACGACAGACTTGGACGTGCATTGTATGAACAGAAACAGTACGAGGAAGCATTAAAAGTATATGACGAAGGAATATCCGCTTATCCAAAAGATCATGATTTATATTATGGTCTTGAACAGGCTTGTAACCAGTTGAGCGATAAAGACAAGACCGCTAATACAGTTGCAGACACCATCACATTCAAAATAAAAAGTTCTCTTTATCTTATGGCTACACCGGGATTTGAATTTATTGTTTCAGACGGGAGCCGAACAGAAGAAATTATAGGGAAAGGATTTGCCGCCGGAGACTCTATAAAATACGAATTTTCAACGGACGAAGAACGAACGGTAACTATTATCGGTGCAGTTGGGAATTTACTATTCGCATCAGCCACTAACAACTTGTCTTATAGGAATTATCTTCGGAAGCAAGGGAGAAAGAAAACGCTTGTTGTGTTTGCCGAGGATGTGTTACAACTTGATATTAGCAAAAATAAATCTTTGCGTCATGTGTTGTGCCGTGAATGCCGGTTATCTGAACTCGATGTGACACGCAATCACGGTTTGGAAGAACTGGACTGTTCAGAAAATCAGTTGAAATCCCTTGATGTAAGTCGGAATAAAAATCTTCAGGTATTGTTTTGTACTAAAAACAAATTGATAAACATAGATGTAAGCCATAATCTGCTGCTTGAAGAACTGGTTTGCTTTGATAATGATAATTTATCACTGGATGTAAGCGCAAATAAGAATTTGGAATTTCTTAGTTGTGGCGGGTTATTAAAAGAAATTGATCTTACCAACAATACAGAACTAAAGGAATTAATATGCCGATGTAAATTAACCAAACTTGATTTGAGTAAAAATAAGAAGTTGAAAAAACTACGGATTGATGGAAATAATTTATCAGCTAAAGAACTTAACTTTATTTTCAAAGCTCTTCCTACAGTAGATTATTATAAGGATCATACAGAAATTGATTTTTCCGATAATCCGGGCACTTCTGACTGTGACCGTTCTATTTTAGAAGAAAAAGGTTGGTTGTCACCTGATAGTAATATGTGAAATTAATAATATTTTCAATCACTAAATTCTTTTTATCATGGGATTAGTTGCCTTACTATCACCAGTCTGTTTTATTTGCCTTCTGGTTATCATACTTAATTTATTCACGAATACAACTACTAATAATAATCTGAAACTTGGTTGGAAACAACGGTTGTGGATAGTTCTAAATTTACTGATGTGGGCTTATGAACTATTTTTTACGATAGTAATTTGCGATGGTGTTGAAGGTTTGAATGTTCATTTCGGTAGCGGGTTAGGTGACTTGTTATATGTCTTCACACTTATGGGCATGGCTCTGCTGCATATTGTCTTGCTCGCTATTTTTACATACAATCATCTACATACCTTCTTTTTTGTAGTTCTTATGTGTATGCCTGTATTCCCTTTGATGTTGATGCACCTGAATGCAGCACGGGGAAATGAGGAGAACGGTTATATGATTTCAGGCAACCATGCCGGACTGTATTATAACAGTCAAGCCCAATATGAACAAAGGATGCGTGAACGGGAAGCGGAAGAGGCGAAAAAACCGAAGAAACCTGAATTTGCCACACAGTTCGAATCGTATTTGTATGATGCAGAACATGGGGAAGGAAAGGCACAGAATCATATAGGAAGGTGCTATGCACTGGGTGATGGCGTTGAACAAAATGATTCGTTGGCTATCAAGTGGTATCGTCTTGCAGCAGAGGGTGGATATGATATGGGGCAAAGAAATTTGGGGGTATGTTATTATAAGGGTTTGTGTGGTCTTGATGTTGATTATACAGAAGCCGTTAAATGGCTTCGCAAAGCGGCTGAACAAGGAAATGATGATGCCCAATATTTGATGGGGTGTTGTTATAAAGACGGTAAAGGTGTCGAGCAAAACGATGAAGAGGCTTTCCGGTGGCTTCGGCTTGCTGCACGGCAAGAACATGAGGGGGCACAGAAATTACTTCGAGAAAATAAACAAGTTTGGCAGTTGAGTAACAAATAATCGTATGGATAAGTGGATAGTTTACATATTACTGGCTGTATGTCTGCCAAGTTACGGACAAGCGAATGGAAATAAGCAGGTAAAACAAGGAACAGATTCTTTGCAAAATGATACTGTTATGCCCTATTCGGTGGATTCATTAGTACATACTTATATGGAAAGCGGACGTGTAAAATCCGAGAATGGCGATAAATTAGGGGCAATTGCGGAATATAACAAAGTTATTGAGATTGATTCAAATTACGCTGTTGCCTATTATAAACGGGGAAATCAAAATGCAGATTTGGGAAAAAATGAGGATGCGATTACAGATTACAACAAAGCAATTGAGATTAATCCGGATTATGCCTTTGCGTATTCTAATCGAGGAACTGTAAAAGCGGCATTAGGAGATCATACTGGAGCGATTACAGATTATAATAAGGCGATTGAAATTAAGCCTGATTTTGCTCTTGCTTATTCCAATAGAGGAAAGGCTAAAGCTGATTTAGGTAATAATATAGAGGCAATTATAGATTATGATAAGGCGATTGAAATTAATCCTAATTATGCTATTGCATATTCAGGCAGAGGAACTGTAAAAGCCGCACTAAATAACAACACTGGGGCAATTGCAGATTATGACAAAGCTATTGAAATTAATCCTAATTATGCTATTGCATATACCAACAGAGGAGTGGCAAAAGCCACACTAAATAACAACACTGGAGCGATTGCGGATTATGATAAAGCAATTGAAATTAATCCTAATTATCCTCTTGCATATACCAACAGAGGAAAGGCTAAAGCCGATTTAGATAATAATATTGGGGCAATTGCAGATTATGACAAAGCAATTGAAATTAATCCCAATTATGCTATTGCATATTACAATCGAGGCAATTTAAAATCAGATATGGGAGATTTCGAAGGTGCACTTGCAGATTATAACAAAACACTTAAAATCAAACCAGATCATATTGGTAGCTATATCAATCTTGGTGTACTAAAATATAAAATGGGAGATTACGAGGGAGAAATCGCTACTTATCGGTTGGCGATAAAAAACTGCTCTCCCGATGCGGATTTGTATAATAATCTGGGGCGTGCGCTGTATGACCTGAAACGGTTTAAGGAAGCTGCGGAAGCATACGGCGAAGGAATAAAGGCTTTTCCGAGTGACGGAAAGTTGTACTATGGTCGTGGGCTGGCACGTAACCAGTCGGGCGATAAGAACGGGGCTTGTGAGGACTGGCATAGAAGTAGTGAATTGGGATGCTTGCAGGCTAATGCGTTGTTGCCATTGTGCGGTGAGAAATAGTTGATAAATATAAATTTGCAAGATTATAGAAACGGATATTCCGCCAGCCATGTGTCTGGCCGGAATATCCGTTTTTCATTTATCATACGTTCTTAATCAAGTGCGAGAGTTCGGGATCAGCCTTGATACGCTCGATTTCGTCGGCGACAATCTGCTTGACCTCGTTCTTGATGCGGTAGTAGTTCGCATCAATCTGTTGCTGCATGGTGTCGTTGCCGTCCTTGTCGGTGAAGTCGATAATCTGCGGTATCTTCACGTAACGGGCGGTTTCCCGTTTGACCTGCTCGTTATCCACGACAATCTCGGCATGGAAAATCTTCTGCTCGATGCGCTCGTCGAAGTTATCGGCGACTGCACCGACAAACATACCCTGCGTTAAGTTGCTGATTTTGGAAGCCGGAATAAGGCTATCCATCTGGGTATTGATGGAAACGGAAGTCTCGTTGCGGTTGATGGTCATATTCTGCCGTTTCTGCAAGACCTTGCCGAAGCGTTCACTTAACGTTTTGGCAGTTTCGGCAACTACCTGACCAGCAAAGACATTGCCAACTGTATTGCAGATAACGGCACTCTCCTTGTCGCCGTAATCCCTTTTTAACTGGCTGAAATCCTGAAAGCCGAGCATGACGGCTACCTTGTTACTTCGGGCGGTGGCAATCAGGTTATCCAGCCCACGCATGTAGATGGTGGGTAACTCGTCAATGATAACGGCGGATTTGAGCCGTTTCTTCTTGTTTATCAGCTTGACAATGCGGGAGTTATACAGTCCCAACGCTGCGCCGTATATGCCCTGCCTGTCGGGATTGTTACCTACTACAAGCACTTTCGGTTCTTCGGGATTGTTGATGTCGAGCGTGAAATCATCGGCTGTCATTACCCAATAGAGAGCCGGGGAAATCATGCGGGAAAGCGGGATTTTGGCACTGGCTATCTGCCCCTGCAACTGCTCCACCGCCGAACTTTCCCAAGCGTCCATGAACGGGGAAAGATAGTTCTCCAGTTCGGGGTAACTTGTCAGGATGGGGAAAATATCGGCGTACTTCCGGTTCAGAAATTCTATCGCATGGGGGAAGGTGCAATACTTGCCGTTCTTGTAGATTTTCAAATACCATATGATACTGGCTAACAGAATAATAGGTGATTCAACAAAGAAGTCGCCCTGCTTGCTGATCCAAGTCCGATTGAGGTTGAGCATAATCGTGTAAGCACTTTCGTAAGCATCGGATATGTCCGTCATAAAGTCCGGGTGAATGGGGTTACAACGGTGGCTACCCGCCGGATCATCGAAATTTATCACGTAGAATTTCGGTTTGACCTTGTACCCGTCCAGATTGTTAATCAGATGGTTGTAAGCAATCTCGGAGAGGTCGGGATATTTGAAATCATACAAAAAGACGGAAAATCCTTTTTCGATAACCTGTTTAATGTATTGATTGATAATCGCATAGGATTTTCCGCTGCCCGGAGTTCCCAATACCATTGTCGCACGAAAAATATTAACAAGGTTAATCCATCCGTCATACGTCTTTCCCCTGAACCAGAAGCGGGTGCGGAGATTGACGGAATACTCGTTCTCCTTCAATTCAGTTTCCTGCATAAAGGATTCGTTCTCCAGATTGAACATATCTTCGAGTAGGTTGGTTTTGAGCAGGCGGGACATCCATAGTCCTGCCATGAGTAGAAAGATATATCCGGCTGTGAGGGTGGCGATGTAGAACACCGTGTTTGCCGACAAGGGCAAAGGGAGTGCCAAGAGCCACCAGTTGAAAAAGAACAATAACAAGCCCGTCACGCCGCAAAGGATTATCTTGCGCCAAGTGATTTTCTGCTCCTTCACGCCCTTTGTCCCCAAACAGGAAAGGGCGAGGAACAGCACGGCAAAGAGCTTCGTCCAAAAGATACTGGAAAACAGCCCGGCGGTGCGCTGGAAACCGAGCAGGATTCTATCGACCACGCCGATATTGATGCCCCACTCCTGAATAGATTGGAAACAGAACCAATAAATATTGATTACTACAAATAAAATGCTGATAGCACGCATGAACTCCATTACTTTGGCAAGTCCACGCAAATCATCTTCGTTTTGCATATTGATATACTTTTAAAATTGTAAATACTGTGGAAGGTTACTGCTGCCTGCCGTACCTGCGCCTTTTCTTCTTTTTCCGCTGCTGCGGTGCGGGCTGGTCGCCGGATGCGCCGCCCTGTACGGGTGCAAACAGGCTGAAAGCGTCCGCCACGTTTTGGGCGGTGTTGTCCTTGTGGTCGGGCTGGTATTCGGTATCATGCCCGTTCCATTCGGATGCGCCTGTATGCCCTTGCTGCTGTGCGGGACGTTCCACTCCGGCGGATTGCTGCGGCGGGTGAATACCGTCCTGTCCGGCGAAAAGGTCGTTGAATACATTGGCGGAAAACTCCTTACCCAGACGGGAACCGTTGAAAACGGTCTTGTCGGCATGGTTGATGAAGGTCGCCCCATAGATGCGCCCCGCATCGTTGGTGCGGAATACCACGCCGATACCCTGCCGCATGAGTTCACGCTCGAAAAGTGTCCGGTCACGCCCTGCGGTCTGCATGGCGGATGCTATGCGGGCGGCGGTATCGGTGGCAATGTCCTTGTGGCTCTTCATCCATGCGGCGGAAGAGAGCATACGCTTTTCCAGTGCGGCAATGCCCACTTCTTTACCAAAGACGGAAGACTTGAAGGGTTTGCCGACCTTGTTGCCGTCCTTGTCCGTCGCCGAATAGGACAAGCCGTGATACTCCCGTCCGCCATATTCCCCTTTGACTTCATCCACCGTTATGCCGTAAAGTGAAAGTACCGCACGGTATTCGCCCAATGTCCCGAAACGCCACTCACGGGCTATCGGTCGGATCACTCCCGCCAACTGCCCTTTGAGGTTGCCGCCCTCGTAATCGACGGGCGACAAGGGCAACCCTTCCTTCCACTCCTTTTTGGTAGCCGGGGTAAGGTCGAACTGCTGTTCCAATTCCCGGCAGACCTTCATCGAACGCTCGTGTTCGTAGCTGTCGGAAATCGCCCGCCCGGTTTCGTCCACACGGACGGAAACGATATGCAGGTGTTCCCGCCCGATGTCGTTGTGGCGGTAAACGATATAGGGCTGGTCGCCGAAGCCCATGCGCTGCATATACTGCTCCGCCAATTTTATGAACTGTTCCTCGGTCACGCAATCTTTCGGATCGGGATTGAGCGAGATGTGCAGGATGGGTTTCTCGGTCTTGCGGTTGGCGGTCAGGTAGTCCACGAACGAACGGGAAATATGCTCTATCGTATAAGGATTGTCGCCCGGCGGTTCGATAATCCGGTTGCCGAAAAGCACGTCCGCATGAAGTTCGTCCACCTTGATTTGGTTGTAGGCAAGCACCCCGTACAGGCTGCCGCCGTGTGAAATCTTGGCTATCATCTGACGGGGTATCTGGTTTGAAACTCTTCCGCCAGTGCGGAAATCTGTTTGCTAAGTTCCACCAGTTCGAGGGTGTGCTGTTCCAATTTGTAGAGGAAAGCGAGTGCCTTCTTCTCCGAGAAATTGGATTTGAGCGCACGCACGCATTGGTTGTAGTTCACGCCGATGCTGCGGAACTGGGAATGAAAAGAGGTCAGGCGCATGTAGAAATCCTGCGTGCCCTTATCCAGTTTGACGACCTTTATCTCCCTGCCGAAGAGTGCGGAAACGATAAATTCGGCACGGGTTGCCTTGCCGGATTCATCGAAAAGGGCAAGGAAACGGGCGTTGTCCCCGTCACTTAGACGGAACACGTAGCGGTGGCGCATCTTGTCGGTCTTGGGCTTTCGCCCGTGGTTGTTGGAATACTTCTTCTGACTATCCATAGTCCTATCAAATTTTAAGTGAAACATGGGTTGAAAACTGCCGTATGCTTACGGCTCTCCCCGCATAAGGAAAATCCAACTCCGGCGGATTTTGCACCAGCGGGGCAAGGTGGTGGTGTGGCACGGAAAGCGAAGCGAGTGCCGCAGCACACAACTTGCTAATTTCGGTTGAAATTAAAATCCGTCCTACCGGACAGATTGGAGATGCCCTTGTCTGTTGGTGACTGCCGGGGCAGTCCTTCGGGCGGTTACTGTTCTTGTTCATCTTCTCTGAATTTTGGTTCAACGCTGCAAAGTAACAGCCCTTTTTCCGTCCGGTCATTATGCCCGGATGCGACAAACCTACGGGTGGAAAGACAAGGTGCGACACGCTGATAATCAGACGGATAATCTACCGATATTTTGATATTCCTTTGCGCCGTGGAAGCGGTAAAACGGCTGTTCAACCGGATGGGAAAACGGATGCCCAAACGAGTGGATGATTGACTGGATGAACAGCCGGACGGATGATGATTTTGCCGGACGAACGGATGGACGAACGGCTAAACGGTTAGCCGGATGAATGGCTAAACAGCTAAACGGTTAAACGGCTAAACAGCCGGATGAACGGTCGGATGGTTAGACGAATGAATAAATGGCTGGCTGCACGGCTGACCGATTGAATGACCGATTGATTGAATGAACAGATAACCGATTGCTTAGGCAACCGAATGAATAACTAATTGATTGACGATATGGATAAACAGACTTTGAACGTGGCTTTCGCCACACAAAAGGGCGGTAGCGGGAAAACGGCTATCACGGTGCTGGTGGCGAGTTACCTGCACTACAACTGCGGGTGTCCGCTGGCGGTGATCGACTGCGACTTTCCGCAACACAGCCTGTATGAGATGCGGGAACGGGACAGCCGGGCGGTACTGGAAAACGAGTACCTGAAACGGATGGCATACGAGCAGATGCGTGAGCTGGGACGTGCCGCCTATCCGGTACAGAAGTGCCGGGTGGAACGTGCGCCGGACATGGCGGCGGAACTGGCGGGCAGTGGAAACTATGACCTGCTGTTCTTCGACCTGCCCGGTACGGTGAACTCGTCGGGCATATTGCGCACCATTGCGCAAATGGATTACATCTTCGCTCCGGTGAGTGCCGACCAAACGGTACTGGAAAGCACGCTCGCTTTCTTGGACGTGTTGCAGCGGATGATGTTAGGAAAGGAAACAAGCCGACTGAAAGGGCTTTACCTCTTCTGGAATCTGGTCGATAAACGGGAAAAGAGCGAACTGTACGGACGGTATGAAAAAGTAATCGCCGGAATGGGGCTGCCGATGCTCACTACCCAGATACCGGACACGAAACGCTTCCGCAAGGAACTGGATGCGGAAAACCGGACGGTGTTCCGCTCCACGCTGTTCGCTCCCGACAAGCGGATGGTTGCGGGCAGCGGAATCCCCGAACTGGCACATGAAATAATATCCATCCTCAAACTATCAGGCTATGAAGAAACAGCAAACAGATAAGCCCATCGACGAAGAACTGCTTATGCGGATGATGGCGGGGGAAACGGAAAAGCCGCAAGGCAACGGTGATGCGCCGGAAACAGAAGAAGAGGCGGAAGAACCGGAACAGGAAACAGAAAAAGGGGAAACTGCCGTGCCAATGGAAAACAGGGTTGCCGGGAAGGTGGCTGACGGGAAAGTGCCGGATGGAAAAACGGCTGACGGCAAGCGGCGCAAGGTGAAGCAGGCGGCGGACTATGACACGACCTTCCTCAAAGGGATGGATATACCCGCCCGTTACGGAAAGCCCGTGTATGTGCGGCGTGAATACCACGAACGGATCGCCAAAATCTCCATGATGCTGACAGGCGGCAAGGTGTCGCTATCCGCCTACATAGACAACGTGCTGGCGCAACACTTCGAGCAGTACCGGGAAGAAATCGAAGCGGCATACGCCGGAAAGATGGAAAAACTCTTCTAAAGCGGAAAGGAGAAAGGAACATGATATTGAAACTGATATTCTCCGTACTGCTGCTGTACTATCTCTGCGTGCTGTGGAAATATTACCGCACCGACATGGCTGGACTGCTGGGAAAAACGGATGCCGAAGAAAGGACGGACGAACCGGACGAAGAAGCGGAAAAGCCGGGCGAACCGTACACGGTTATCGGGAAAAGCACCTACCGGAAAAGACAAACCTACGAGCCGGAAGACAAGCGGGGACACACTGAAAATCAAGCGGATAAAACGGATAATTTCGTACCCGGAACGCCGGAAGGTACTCCGGAAAAGGCTGCGGGTAACGGCACGGAACAGGCGGAAGAATCCGCTGCGGACGAGGATGCGGACTACTCCGACATCGAGGTAGAACCGGAAGAGGACGAGCCGGAAGAAGAGGGATATGTACCCACGCCGGAAGAGTTGGAAGAGGAAGAAGAACTGGGGGCATACTATCCCGACAGCAACCCCGACTTTGCCACCGGGTACACTTTCGAGGACTTGAAGATGGTACACAAAGTTATCGCCACGGACGATGCGGACGAGCAGGAGAAACAGCAAGCCCGTGAGGTGCTGCCCGCCGTGATGGGATCGGACGTGTGGGACGAGATGCTGGATGAATTTGAAGGGGCACGGCAGCGTGTCGCCCGACTGATGAATAATAGTAATGTTTAATTTAATCTTAAAAGACAATGACAAAAAAGAGATTCTTTTTAATGGCAGCCTGTGTAATGGCTGCCGCTGGTGCGATGGCACAAGGTAACGGACAAGCGGGTATCACGGAAGCCACGCAGATGGTGACTTCGTATTTCGATCCCGGCACGAAATTGATTTATGCCATCGGTGCGGTGGTGGGATTGATTGGTGGGGTAAAGGTGTACGGGAAGTTCAGCAGCGGTGATCCCGATACGTCGAAGACGGCGGCGAGCTGGTTCGGAGCCTGTATTTTCCTGATTGTCGCCGCTACTATCCTGCGCTCTTTCTTCCTGTAAACAAGCGGGTTATGAACTTTGAAATTAACAAGGGGATTGGCAGGAACGTGGAGTTCAAGGGCTTGGAAAGCCAGTATCTTTTCGTGTTCGCCGCCGGGTTGCTTGCCGTGTTCGTGGTGTTCGTTATCCTGTACATGACGGGCGTGAACCAGTGGGTATGTATCGGCTTCGGTGTGACTGCGGCTACGCTGCTGGTATGGCTGACGTTCCGGCTCAATGCCAAATACGGCACGCACGGGCTGATGAAAGCTGCCGCCCGCAAACGGCATCCGAGGTATGTATTGAACCGCCTGAAAATTCCCCGATTATTTACCAAAAACAAGAAAGAATGAGAAATGTAATGAAAGCGGCAACGCTGGAAAGCAAGTTTCCGCTGCTTGCCGTGGAGAACGGTTGCATCGTGTCAAAAGATGCGGACGTGACGGTAGCCTTCAAGGTGGAACTGCCGGAACTGTTCACCGTTACCAGTAACGAGTACGAGGCGATACATTCGGCATGGCACAAGGCGGTGAAGGTATTGCCGGACTTCTCTATCGTGCATAAACAGGACTTCTTCATCGAAGAGAAGTACCAGCCGGAGATTGACAAGGACGAACTTAGTTTTCTAAGCCGGAGCTTTGAGAGGCACTTTAACGAACGCCCGTTCCTGAATCACTTCTGCTACCTGTTCCTTACCAAGACCACGAAGATGCGCAGCCGTCAGGAGAGCACGTTCAGCACGCTGTGCAAAGGCAAGATTATCCCGAAGGAGATCGAGGACAAGGAAACGGTAACGAAGTTCCTCGAAGCGGTCGGACAGTTCGAGCGGATCATGAACGACAGCGGGTTTATCACGCTCCGCCGCCTGCGGGCGGACGAGATTGTCGGGACGGAAACGACGGCGGGCATTGTGGAGAAATATTTCGCCCTTTCGCAAAACGATACCACTGTTCTAAAGGATATTTCGCTGAACCCCGAAGAGATGCGGATAGGCGACGACTTTCTCTGCCTGCATACCCTTTCGGACGTAGAGGATCTGCCGGGTAACGTGGGTACGGATAGCCGCTATGAACGGTTATCCACCGACCGGAGCGATTGCCGTTTGTCGTTCGCCGCCCCGGTGGGCGTGCTGCTGACGTGTAACCATTGTTACAACCAGTACATCTTTATTGACGACCATGCGGAGAACCTGAAACGGTTCGAGCAGACCGCAAGGAATATGCAGTCGCTATCCCGTTACTCCCGTTCCAACCAGATCAACAAGGCTTGGATAGAGGAATACCTGAACGAAGCGCACAGCAAGGGGCTGGTTTCGGTACGCTGCCACTGTAACGTGATGGCATGGTCGGACAACCGGGAAGAACTGAAACACATCAAGAATGACGTGGGCAGCCAGCTCGCCCTTATGGAGTGCAAGCCACGGTATAACACCGTGGACGTGCCTACGCTTTTTTGGGCGGGCATACCGGGAAACGAGGGGGATTTTCCTTTCGAGGAAAGTTTCTACACATTCATCCCGCAAGCCCTGTGCTTCTTCACGGAAGAAACGAATTACAAGAGTTCGCTCTCGCCCTTCGGTATCAAGATGGTGGATCGGGTGACGGGCAGACCGCTGCATCTGGATATTTCGGACTTGCCGATGAAGAAGGGGGTGATTACCAATCGCAACAAGTTCGTCTTGGGGCCGAGTGGTAGCGGGAAATCGTTCTTTATGAACCATTTAGTCAGGCAATATTACGAACAGAACAGCCATATCGTACTGGTCGATACGGGAAACTCGTATCAAGGTCTGTGCGAAATGATACACCGGAAAACAAAGGGGGCTGACGGGATTTATTACACGTACTCGGAAGAGAAGCCGATCAGTTTCAATCCTTTCTTTACAGACGATTACAAGTTCAACGTGGAGAAAAAGGACAGCATAAAAACGCTGTTGCTCACCCTTTGGAAGAGCGAGGACGACAAGATCACGAAAACGGAAAGCGGCGAGTTGGGAAGTGCGGTATCGGCGTATATCAAGAAGATACAGCAAGACCGCAGTATCGTGCCGTGCTTCGATACCTTCTACGAGTATATGCTGAATGATTACCGGGCGGAACTGGAGAAAAGGGACATCAAGGTAAGCCGGGAAGATTTCAATATTGACAACTTCCTGACTACGCTACGGCAGTATTACAAGGGCGGACGCTTCGACTTCCTGCTGAACTCCCGTGAGAATATCGACCTGCTGCACAAACGGTTCATAGTATTTGAAATTGACAGTATAAAGGATAATGCCGAACTTTTCCCGGTGGTGGTAATCATCATCATGGAAGCCTTTATCAACAAGATGCGGCGGTTGAAAGGGATTCGCAAGCTCCTGATTGTGGAAGAAGCGTGGAAGGCACTTACCACGGAGAATATGGCAAATTATTTAAAATATATGTACAAAACGGTCAGGAAGTATTTCGGTGAGGCGATTGTCGTCACGCAGGAAGTCGATGATATAATCTCGTCCCCCGTGGTGAAGGAAAGTATCATCAATAACTCGGACTGCAAAATCCTTTTAGACCAGAAAAAGTACATGAACAAGTTTGACGGCATACAGGCGATGCTCGGACTGACGGAGAAGGAGAAAGCGCAGATACTATCCATCAACCTTGCCAACCATCCCGGACGAAAATACAAAGAGGTCTGGATCGGACTGAACGGGGTGCAGTCGGCGGTGTATGCAACGGAAGTTTCGCCCGCCGAATACCTGACATACACCACCGAAGAGAGCGAGAAAACGGAAGTGTTCAACCTTGCGGAAGAATTGGGCGGCGACTTGGAGCTTGCCATCAGACGGCTGGCTAATCGGCTGAACGGTTGAACAGCCGGACGGTTGGCTAAACGATCAAACGTTTGGCTGGCTGAATGACTAAACGGCTAAACGTACAAACGGCTGTATGATTGGCTGTATGAATGAATAATCAATTAAAAAAACGAAATCAGTATGAAACGATTGAATTTAATCCTGCTGCTGTCGGCGGTGACGGTGGCATTGGCGTTCGTCATTTCCTGCAAGGAGACGAACACCGGACGGCTGGAAAAGATGCGGGGCGACTGGGTAAGCACGGGCAATAAGCCGCCCTTCACCCTTTCGGAAGAGAACGGGCAATACCGGGTAACGGTGATAAAGAAAAGCCATGCGGGAAGTACCCGGACGGAAACGTATCTGATACGGGAAACGGACGGCTACCTCTTTATCGAAACGGGGCTGGCGGTAATGCTGACCTACGACAAGGAGAAAGACCGCATACACCTGTCGCCCGGCGGGGAATATAAACGGAGTAACCATCAATTAAACAAGTAAGAACATGAAACAGATAAAAGCAATAGTCATGGGGTTGGCGTGCCTGCTGGCAGCGGGTACGGCTAACGCACAGTGGGTCGTGAGCGATCCGGGGAACTTGGCGCAAGGGATTATCAATACCGTCAAACAGATTGCGCAGACCTCTACAACGGCGAAAAATACATTGGACGGTTTTAAAGAAACCGCCAAAGTGTTTGAGCAAGGTAAAAAATATTATGATGCGCTAAAGGATGTACACGACGTGATAAAGGGCGGCGTGAAGGTGAAGAAGAGCATCGAGATGGTGGCGGATATTTCGGAAATCTATGTGCGGAACTATCAGAAGATGTTAGGCGATCCGAACTATACGCCGGATGAATTGAGTACTATCTCCTTCGGGTACGCAAAGTTGCTAAGCGAGAGTGCGGACATATTGCAGGATTTGAAAAACGTGGTGAATATCACCGGAATGTCGCTATCGGATGCGGAGCGGCTGGCAATCATCGACCAGAGCTATAAGCGGTTACTGGAATACCGTAATCTGGTGCAGTACTACACGAACAAAAATATCTCGGTGAGTTACCTGCGGGCGAAAAAGAAAAAGGACACCGACCGGGTGATGGCACTGTACGGCTCGGCGGACGAACGCTATTGGTGAGAACGGATTCCTATACATATATATAAATAAGGTAAGATGATGTTATTATCAATAGACTTTGAAAACCTGCATCAGATATTGCACACGCTGTATCAGGAAATGATGCCGCTATGCTCGAATTTGACGGGCGTAGCCAAAGGGATAGCCGGGTTGGGTGCGCTGTTCTATGTTGCCGCCAAAGTGTGGCAAGCCCTTGCCCGTGCCGAACCTATCGACGTGTACCCGCTGCTGCGTCCCTTCGTCATCGGGCTGTGTATCATGTTCTTCCCGACCTTCGTACTGGGTACGATTAACACGGTTCTCTCCCCCGTGGTGAAAGGCTGCCACGGGATGCTGGAAACACAGACCTTCGACATGAACAAGTACCGGGAACAGAAGGACAAGCTGGAATATGAGGCGAACAAGCGGAATCCGGAAACGGCGTACCTTGTGGATAAGGAAGAGTTCGACAAGAAACTGGATGAACTCGGATGGTCGGCGGGCGACCTGATTACGATGGGCGGGATGTACATAGACCGGGCGGAATACCGGATGAAACAGAATATACGCAGGTGGTTTCAGGAACTCTTGGAACTGTTGTTCCAGTCCGCCGGGCTGGTGATAGACACGATACGGACGTTCTTTCTGATCGTCCTCTCCATCTTAGGGCCTATCGCCTTTGCGATAAGCGTCTATGATGGATTCCAAAGCACCCTGACGCAGTGGATCACCCGGTATATCTCCGTCTATATGTGGCTGCCCGTGAGCGACCTGTTCAGCTCGGTGCTGGCAAGGATTCAGGTGTTGATGCTCACCAAGGACATAGAGGCGATGAGCGATCCCACCTTTATACCGGACAGCAGTAATACGGTGTACATGGTATTCCTGATTATCGGGATATTCGGGTACTTCACGATACCGACCGTTGCGAACTGGATCATCATGGCGGGCGGCGTAAGCGGCGCGAACCGTGCGATGAACACGACTGCCTCCAAAGCGGGGAATGTTGCCGCTGCCGGGGCGGGTGCTGCCGTGGGGAATGTTGCCGGAAAACTTATCAAGTAACTAAAAAATCAAGAAAGGAAATGGAATTTAAAAGTTTGAAGAATATCGAAACGAGTTTCAGGCAGATACGTCTGTTTGCGCTGGTGTTCATCTGCCTGTGTGCGGTGGTGACGGGCTTTGCGCTCTGGAAGTCGTACAGCTTTGCCGAAGCGCAACGGCAGAAGATTTATGTGCTGGATAACGGGAAGTCGCTGATGCTGGCACTCTCGCAGGACGTGCAGCAGAACCGCCCGGTGGAAGCACGGGAACACGTGCGCAGGTTTCACGAGCTGTTTTTCACGCTCTCGCCGGACAAGTCGGCTATCGAGGGCAATATCAAACGCTCGCTGATGCTGGCGGACAAGAGCGCATTTAACTACTACAAAGACCTCTCGGAAAAGGGGTATTATAACCGGGTGATTTCGGGGAACATCAACCAGATGGTACAGATTGACAGCGTGCGGTGTGACTTTGACAAGTACCCGTACAACGTGCGGACGTTCGCCCGCCAGATCATCCTACGGGAAAGCTCGGTGACGGAAAGAAGCCTTGTCACCCGCTGCCGGTTGTTGGATGCCGTCAGGAGTGACAACAACCCGCAGGGGTTCATCATCGAGGGCTTCGAGATTACCGAGAACAAGGACTTGCAAACCATCAAACGCTAACGGCATGGTCGGAAAATTTATGGCGAAGGTCATTGCTGAAATACAGGACTGGGCGGACGTAAAGCTCCGCCGCCTGTGCGGGCGTATCACGCCGGATCAGCGGGTGGTGGTTATCCTTGTGATGTTCGTGGTGTTCGGCGGGTTGTCGGTGTACATGACCGTCGCAGCCATTTACAACATCGGCAAAAGTGACGGTCGGGAACTGGGAATAGAGCATATCGATCCCATCCGGCTAAAGAATGACAGTATAATCAATCCTTTTAACAACCAGTAAATCATGGAAGAACAGAATCAGGAAAAAGAAACGGTAACGCAGCACGTAACGGTGACGGATGCCGCAGCCCCGGACACGGGGAAAGGGGACAAAGGGAAAAAAGGCGGCGGAAAGGACAAGAAAGCCGCCAGAGAACTGACGCCGAAACAGATGCAGCAGCGGAAAAAGCTGTTGGTGTACCCGTTGATGGGGTTGCTGTTTTTGGGTAGTATGTGGCTGATCTTCGCACCTTCGGACAAGAAGGACGAAGGCGGGGAAACGGTCGGAGCGTTCAACGCCGATATTCCACTGCCGGAGAATGACGGGATTATCGGTGACAAGCGGAAAGCCTACGAGCAGGCGCAGGTAGAAAAGAAACAGGCGGACAAGGTGCGCTCGTTGCAGGACTTCGCTTTTGCGGCTGACAACGGAACGGACGAGGTGGAAATGGAACTGCCGGACAGCGAGCCGGAACGGGAGCCGTTCAGGGATTATTCGGGTTCTACACGGGGAAAGGGTGTGAACTCTTCGGCGGTTGCCTACCGGGACATCAACCGACAACTCGGCACGTTCTACGAAACGCCGAAGGTGGATGCCGAAAAGGAAGAACTGAAACGTCAGGTGGAAGAACTGACCGCCCGGCTGGATGCGCAGCAGGGACAGGCGGGCGGCATAGACGAGCAGGTCGCCCTGATGGAAAAGAGTTACGAGCTTGCCGCCAAGTACATGGGGCAGAACGGGCAGGCAGGACAAAGCGGCGCAATCGTGCAAGTTCCCGTTACCGGACAGAGTACCGGGCAAGGGACGGGAAAGCCCGCCATTGCGGTACAGGCGGCACGGCAACAAACGGTGTCGGGGCTGCAACAGCCGATGAGCGATGCGGAGTTCATGCGGGCGTACAGCCAGCCGAGAAACTACGGGTTCAATACGGCGGTCGGCAGCGGGTACGCTATGGGAAAGAATACGATACGGGCGTGCATCCACCAAGACCAGACGATTATGGACGGACAGACGGTGAAGCTCCGGCTGCTCGAACCGCTGCAAGCGGGAAACCTTGTGATTCCGCAGAATACCCTTGTTTCGGGTACGGGAAAGGTACAGGGGGAACGGTTGGATATTGTGGTGTCGTCCATCGAATACCGGGGGAACTTGCTGCCCGTGGAACTGGCGGTGTATGACAGTGACGGGCAGAAAGGCTTGTCCGTTCCTTCGTCGCTGGAACAGGAAGCGGCAAAGGAAGCCCTTGCGAATATCGGCGGCGGACTGGGGACAAGCATTTCGTTCGCGCAGAGTGCCGGACAGCAGATCGCTATGGACTTGACAAGGGGTGTGATGCAGGGCGGCAGCCAGTATCTTGCGAAGAAGTTCCGGACGGTGAAGGTGCATCTGAAAGCGGGATATGAATTGATGCTTTATGCCAAAGAGTAGTACTTTTTCTTTTGTCTTGATACAAAAGAAAAAGATACCAAAAAGAAAAAATTAAGACTGCATTTTCTACGCTACTCTCTTCCTGCGTTTCGCTAAAGAAAAAGAACTCGCTACGCTCAAACAGCTTTTTCTTTTTGACGCTACACTACGGTCGTTCGCTTCACGCTGCGAAAATGAGGTCGGGATGCCATGCGGATTGGATGCTATGCAGGCTTGGAATGTGAAAATAACAATGATTAAAAAGAAAAGACAATGAAAAAGATTTTGGGATTGGTTGCCCTCGTTATGGGCGCAGTAATGTGTGTGAACGCACAAGTGAATGACACGGTACGGACGGTTGCCGGAAACGACCTGTATCAAGGGATCACGCAAAAGTTACCGTATCGGCAGATGGTTACTCCGTTCGGGGTACAGGTGACGTTTGCCAAGACAGTGCATATTATATTCCCGTCAGCGGTGAAGTACGTGGACTTGGGTAGTAACTGGATTATTGCCGGAAAAGCGGACGGGGCGGAGAACGTAATCCGGGTGAAGGCTACGACCGAAGGGTTTCCGGGGGAAACGAATTTCTCGGTGATTTGTGAGGATGGTAGTTTTTACAGTTTCAACGCCAAATATGCGCATGAGCCGGAAATGCTGAACATCGAAATGAAGGACTTTTTAGAGAATGAGGACACAACAGACTTTTCGCATACCCGCATGAATATCTATTTCCGTGAACTGGGCAACGAAAGCCCGTTGCTGGTGAAGCTGATTATGCAGAGCATCTATAAGGCGGACAAGCGGGAAATCAAGCATCTGGGTTGTAAACGCTTCGGGGTGCAATTCCTTTTGAAATCCATCCACTCGCATAACGGGCTGTTCTATTTCCACACGGAAACGAGGAACAGGTCGAACGTGGCTTTCAACACGGACTTTATCAAGTTCAAGATTGTGGATAAGAAAGTGCCGAAGCGCACCGCCATTCAGGAACGGGCGATAGATCCGGTACGCAGCTATAACGAGGTACTGGTAACGAACGGGAAAAGCAATGTGCGCACGGTGTACGTCGTTCCGCAATTCACCATACCGGACGATAAGATTCTGGTGATTGAACTGTTCGAGAAGAACGGCGGCAGGCATCAGACGATACGGGTGGAGAACACCGACCTTGTGGCGGCAAAAGTGATTAACGAACTGAAAATCAAATAAAGGATATGAAAAAGGTATTGTTGATTATCATGCTCTTCGGGGTGTGCCTGCATTTTAACCAGGCACACGCCCAAAGATGCCTGCCCGGAATGAGGGGAATACAGTTCACGGGCGGACTTTCGGACGATCTGCGCTGGAAAAACGGTAACGGTTTCGGTTACCATGCCGGGATAGCGGTAAGCACTTACATGAAGAACGCCCATCATTGGGTGGTCGGTGCGGAGTATCTGGAAAAGCGGTATGACTACCGGGGCTGCCTTTATCCGGTCAGCCAGTTTACGGGGGAAGGCGGGTATTACCTGAACTTCCTTTCGGACAGGAAGAAGACATTTTTTGCGGCACTGGGATTGTCCGCCCTTGCCGGATATGAAACGGTGAACTGGGGCGAACAGATGATGCCGGACGGTTCACGGCTGACTGATGGGGATAATTTTATTTACGGGGGTGCACTGACGCTGGAATTGTCCGCATACCTGACGGATAAGATTGTCTTGCTGGTAAACGGACGGCAAAGGATGCTGTTCGGGGGTGATTGTGGAAAATTCCACTCGCAGGTCGGCGTGGGAATTAGGTTTATGATTCGATGACTACTATAATAAATAATGTATATGAAGAAGATAATTTATCAAATGCTCGTGGGTTGCTACATAGTGGCCGCCCTCGTGCTTGTGTGTGCCTGTAATAGCCAGTTGGATATTCAGACGAGATACCCGTTCACGGTGGAGATGATGCCCGTCCCGAAAAAACAGAAGGTGAACGAAACGGCGGAAATCCGCTGTGAACTCAAACGGGATGGACGTTGGGAAGATACGGAGTACACGATACGCTGGTTCCTGTATGACGGGAAAGGCACGCTTAAACTGGATGATGGCACGGTGCTGTTGCCGAATGACCGCTACCCGCTGGAGAAAGAAATGTTCCGGCTGTATTTTACTTCGCAGTCGGACGATCAGAGCAGTTTGAAGGTGTGGGTGGAAGATTCGTTCGGGCAGACGGTGGAACTGGAGCTAAGTTTCAATAATGACAATTCGGAAGAATGACTAAAAAGGTAAACAATGAGAGAGAATACAGTTCCGGGGGTGTATCTTCTTAATATAGATATGGGGTGCGAACAGGCGAAAGAGGAATTTAAACGGATGGGATTTACAGACGGGGAAAAGCAGGACTTTCAAGGGTTTACTCCGCAAGCCTTGTCCGTAACTCCGCTTTGGCTGGTTTGGCACGGGACGATACACAACGGCAATATGTTGCTGAAAAGTGATGAAGAACTGATACCGCTGGGTATCAGTTCAAAAACAGAGCTTCCTATCCGCAGGTTGAGTGAAATAGTCCGGGAATATAGCCATAGAGCGGGAAGGTATCAGGACGAAACGGAGAACGGGGATTATTCTCTGGAAAGATTGTGCCGATTTGAACGCACGAGTGAGAAGTGCATGACTGCCGTCCGGCAAGACGGCTGGGAACTGGCACACGTGCCGGAAGAGGTGAAAACGCCGGAAATGTGCCGTCTTGCACTTGATAACAGTGCAGATTTGGCTTATGAAAACTTGGAACTGTTGCACTATGTGCCGTTCCCGGATATTTGTCTGGAATATATCAAGGCGAATAACGGGTGCGGCGATGTTGAACTGCCGGAAGTATTGAGTGCCCTTGCACCGGGAGTTATTGACAGCCGGATAGCGGACTATGCCATCGAACAGGACGGACGGTGTTTGGGTGTGCTGCCTGCCCATCTGCAAACCGTGGAACGGGCTGAAAAGGCGGTAAAGGAAGCAGGTACGGAAGCCCTTGCGGGCGAAAAAGTACGTGCGGAACTGAAAACGGAAGGGTTGTACCGGAAATGTGCGGAACATAGCTGGATGTCATTCGCCCTGCTTCCGAAAGCGGAGCGTTCACCGGAAATCTGCCTGCTGGCAGCAAAACTCTATCCCCAAGAAACAGCCAAACGTCCGGACTTGATACCGGAAAGCGTGAAAAACGGGTGCAACGTGTATTCGCTCTGCAAAATGATGGAAGCACGGACAGGGGAAAAGTTCACATACCAACAGATGACGGACTTCTACAACGGGAAGCCGCTGAACGTGCGCCGGATGGAAATGCCGGACGGGGTACAGAAAGACAAGGCGGTGAAGTTCGACAAGGAGAAACAGGAGTTTTCTTTCTCGGCTATCCGGCAGGAACGGAAAAGAGGATTGCGGATGTGATATGAGCCGACAATACAAAATAGTGAGAAAGCATCCTTCGGGATGCTTTTTTGTATGGGTAACAATGAAAAATACAGTAAATACTGTGTTTTATAAAAATCTTATCTTATATTTGGCAAAAGATGCCAGATGAAGCCGTTAAATATCCTAATATGGTCGATTACCGAAAAAGAACGGACTGAAAACGAAAAGGGAGTTTAGGGGTGGCGGAGTATCTTTGGTACTATCAATGAAAAGGAAATAATAAAATACAGGATTATGAATATTAAAACATTTTTAATTATGCCTATAAGGGCATTTGCGACTTATGGCAATACACAAGTGAAAATAAAGAGTTTGTCACCTATATTCAAGCGACAACTTGCAGTAATGGTCTTTTTAATTATCAGCATACTGCCGATAACTGCACAAGAAACCAATCAGACCTCAAAAGAAAAGCAAAAAGTGGAATCTTCACGGCTGCCCTTTATGATGTCATTTTCGATTGGTTCAAATTTCAATACCGGGGGAAGTGATTATGCTGAATGGTTTGGCTCACGGGCGGATGTTGCCACGCAGTTTGACTGGCGAATGAATGTTCCGTTGTTCCGTCATTGGTGTGCATATTTAGATTTGGGTGTCAGCTTTTTCAACATACAAACAGACAATTCGGGTGAAAATATTGCAGGTGCAGTCATCGACAAGCTATTCCCCGGACTAAGCAAGATAAAACCATCACTTAGCACAGGAATCACTTACGTTGTAGAAAAAAGGAAATGGCAGATCATGCCGAGAGCCGGAATAGGCTGGACGAGTGCAGGCAATTCAAATAAGACGAAAAGTGCTGACGGAAAGGTTTATCAACTCGAAATAAACAGGTCACCCATGTTCTTTAACACCGGGGCTTCCATAGGTTACCGCACATCAAATTTATGTAGTTTCATCCTTGATATTAACTACCGTTGCCCTTTGCAATCCTGCAAAGCGACCTATACAACTACCTTGCAAGATTTACCCCCTGTAACAGAAGTCATGAAATCCCGTTCATGGGCAAACGATTTGAGCGTTTCACTTGGTATTCAGTTGCAATTAGGGAAGAATAATAAGAACAAAATCAAACTAAAATGAAAATAATCTTGCATATTCTTCTTTATCTACTGACTTTTTTCGCTTACCTTGGAGCGGTGGGATGGGCTATTGAGCAAGGTTCTGCAAAAATGTCAGGTGATGCGATGAGTCAAGGCATGAAGCAAGCTTTCAGCACATTATTTTATACAGTTTTGGTTATTGTGGCGGTTTATGTGGTTAGCGTGCTGATTGCAAAGTTCCTTTTGAAAGGAAGCATTTTACTATCGGCTTGTATCAATGCCGGGCTGATACTACTGTGGGTAGCCATCTTTGTTTTTGCCAGCTTGAATAAAAAAGTACGACCTATCTCTGATTATCTGTTAGTGGAAATAAATAGTCCTCGCCTTTATCCTGTTACCGTTAGTGACTGCAAAATAACTCTATCAAACGGTGAGGCATACAGGTTTGGCAGAAAGGGGCATAAAATGATAGCGGTAGAAGGTGACGCATGGGGAAAAGAGGGCGAAATAACATATATTCCAGGCGATTCGCTTCCCGCACATATTGATATAAGTTATTTGTCTTATGTGGAAGATAAAGTATATCATGTAGAAGCTGATTTACCCGTAGAAAAATTAAATAAGTTGTATCATCAGGGATGGTTGAATGGATGGAATGAAGAGCAGCATTATGACGGCTTGGTCATTGGGTGTGCTCCATTCGGAATTGTTAAAATATGGCTGCGCAGTGATATACATGGGGGACGGCGTACTGAGCTATGTTCATTCAAGGGAAAAGAAGATTGGGAAGCTCTGTTGGGATACAAGATGGATTGTAATGGTATACATTATAAATGTGATAAGGAAAGAGTTCGGAATAAGGTCTGGGAAAATCAGGAAACGAACGGACTGCCGGACACACTCTTTTTTGATAACAGCCATATCCGGTATAATTACCGTATCGTGGTTGAAACGGAATCGCCGGATGATAAGTTGCATAATATGGAGTTGGTTCTCTGTAATGGAGAATATGATAATACGTCCCAAAGTAAAACTCCCGATTGTGATTATAAGATGCAAGTCTGCCCTAAATATATTCGGCTGGAATGGCGGTACAGAAGGAAAAATACCTGCTTGGATTTTAACCCCAAAGAGATTGTCGAGTTTTTCAATTCGTCTTTCGGTGATGATTGTTCACAACCGGGCGACTTGGTGATACGATTGGATGAATATGGCAATCTAAAAAAAATAAGCCTGAAAATCGGGAAGAACGTATATCGCTATGATAAGGAAGCAGAAAAAGAACAATAAAAATGATATAGGATAAGGGGAAACAGGACTTTTCTTTCTCGACTATCCGGCAGAAAGAACGGAAAAGAGGATTGCGGATGTGGTGGCTGGATGAATGGCAATAACAAAAATTAGCTTGTCAGAAAATAATCTAACAGGCTATTTTTGTACACAACTGATTTTCTCGGTAATAAATAACCAGTTTATAAAATTGAATGAGTAATTTTGCGTAATTTAAAATATTAGTATAAATGAGTTTAGAGAATATTGCTGAAATATGTATTGCTATAGATACTGCTATTCTTGGTATCGCTTATCCTATTATAATTGATAAGATTTCCAATATTGGAGATAAATATTCTTCGGATTATTTATCAAATGTATTCAATACAGAATTCCCGCAAAATGAAATTAATTTGGGAAGTAAGAAGGTATCAACTTTTCAATTTATGCTATATTTGAATATCCTAATTTTAGTCTTTTTGGTTTTCAGAATGGAACCACTGTTCGGCTGGGATAATTGGATTATTAATAATTCTGCGGATATATTGGTGTTACTATCGACTTCTTGTTTGACTACTATCTTTTTTATATGGTTAAATAAGGTGTTGTTATTTAACGGAAAAGCTACTACTATCTTAAAACATATAATTAATAAATATTCAAATACAGATAAAGATTCAGAGGTAAATTTATATTGTTTGAAAGCCATAAACGATTTTACTTATTATACAATAGAAAAACAAGATGAACATTTACAAGAAACCTTATTGAATTTTTATCACGAGTTATTTACTGCTATTCGCAAAGAACATGATAAAACACAAGATTTAGTTTATCCTATTGATTTATATACAATGATATATAAATTAAATAGGGATTTAAGTAACAAACAAAATCCTAAACTTTTAGCTATTGAGCATCGTGCTGTTAGTGGAATATGGTTATTAGGAGATGATTTTGAACAAATTAAAATATCAGAGGCTACATACACTCAACTATGGTTGAATATTTATAACATATATACAAACCCTCGATTAGTCAAACTGTTTTGGGCTAACTCTTTTCAATATTTTACTTATAAACTGGAAAAAATAGATCCGATATATAATACTGATTGGCAAATAACCAACACTAAAGAAAGAGAGGAAAGAGAAAAGGAAAGAGACCGTTTTTTAGAATTTCATTATGCTTTAGGTGGACTTTTATTGTATGGGAAACAGTATAATACTTTAAAATATATTCTTACATATTCACAAAGTATGCCTGCTTCATACCCGCTGTTACCTCAAACAATGACTGAGGTTTTTAGGTGGTTTCAAATATTCTATGATGATTTAAGGAATAATCCACCTATGGATATGAAATATTATTTCCCAGAACTTGATAACTTGGGAATAAGACGTCAAGTGAATAGTTGGATATGTAAATATGTAGTAATTTTGTTTATACGACAGTTTTCACTCAATAAAAGTTATACTTATCAAGATTTCACTTCACTACCTCGTTTCTCTGATAAGATATATGAATTATTACAATTAAAAGAGTTGCTGCCTACGTTTGAACATTACTTCTTGGAAATAACATATAATTCAGAGTTGTTAGAGCAATTAGGTTATAGAGAATTAATAAAAAAGGAATCGGTTTATAAATTCATAGAGGGACTGACTAATACTATTGATTTAGAAATTAACAAATTAAAGAAAAATACTCCTTTGTCAAAAGATAAGATAAAGATATTCAACGATACGACTAATAAAATTGTAAGCAATGCGTTTAAAGAATATGACAAAATATTTATTAATGAAGAAGATAAAGAAATAGATAATGAGATAAAAACTGCAATATCTGGTTCACAAATACTTTTTGAAAAGTCAGCTTTTGTAGATAATGATATACCACATTTGAATTATGATTCTGTTTTTGCTGGTCATTTGGCAAGAGAAGTGATAAAACGCTATATTCCTAATTCATTTATTATGGCAAGAACAAGAAGCTATCTTTTAAATTCAAATAACATAGTAAAAGGTATAGAAAGGAGTATGAACAGTATAAATATTGATGATATAATTATAATCGCAATTAATATAGATATTCCAATAGACAATCTATTAAAAGAGAATTTTGAAACATATTATTGCAAATTACATTCTACATCTAATATTAGAAATGTGTTGTTCGTTTTGAAAAAAAGCTATTTGCCTTATATAAGCTATAAAAAACCTAATTTAGAGGATATAAAGAAAGAACATCTACAATTAATAAATGAAAATATAAATTTGTACACTTCTATAATTGATTTGAGTTTGCCAGAAAATAAGTCTTTAAAAGATGAATGGGAAATTAGTGATGATGAAACTAAGGTACAAGTAACGATAGCTTTTCATGCTATAATTCATTGGAAAAAAGAGCGTGAAATTATTCAGTTCAATATTAGTTCACAGTATAAAGAACAAGGAGTAGAAAACGAGGTGAACGATATAATTGCACTTAAATAAAGTTGGTTCTTTGCTACTTTGCTTTCCCGTCACAGCGTCACGAAGAAAGTAGTGGAAAAATCCGGTTGAAAAAGTGGTTTCTTTGCTTCTTGTCTTTTCCGCTACGGCTCACGAAAGAAAGAAGTCCGGCAAAATATCCGGTAAAGAACAAAGGGCGGTAAAAAAAGAAGTCCGGGCGGATCGCTACCCGTCCCGAACTTCCGGCGATGAAACAAAAGAGTAGAAAGAAAGTGGCGGGCGGATTTCTCCGCCCTTGCTTTCTGTTTGGTTAGGCTGCAATCCCTTCGGGTTGCGGTTGTTCTTCGGCTTGGGTGATTTCATGCCCTTTTGCCTTCGTCTTTTCCTGTACCAAAAGAACGGCTTTGCGTTCCTCGATGCGCTGGTGTCGTTTCTCGTACACTTCGTTATATCCGCTTTCGATGGCTGAAAGTTCTTCGGGCATGTGCTTACGGGCGAAGTCGAGCAAAAGGGATGCTTCGGTATTGTTGCCGTATGCGCTTCGGAAATTGGCTATCAGATAATCCCTGCGGATAATGGTCTTTATCCTGACGGTGAGATTTTCCACGATATTCATTTTGTCCTCGTTCGTGAGGTAGTGTTTCCCTTCTTCGGTGATACCCACGGCTGCAAAATGTTCGCTCCGCAAATTGGAGAGCATGAAGAAATAAAGCATCTTTTCCTCGTCCGCTCCGAACTTGCCGCCCGTTATGTCGGCTTCCATTATCTGCCGTTTGGTATCTTCAACCGTTCTTTCTACGGCTATCTCCTTGTTACGCTCGTCCTGCTTCTCCAACTTCTGAACGGGTGAAAGGGTGGCTTCGGTGGACGTTCCGTCCGCTTCGGTTACGTTCTCCACATAACAGAAAGTAATCTCCTGTTTCCCTATCTTGGCGTAAACGGTGATTTCTCCCGCTTCGCTCCGCCCTGTGATTTCTTCCTCTTTCTCCATGTAGTCCGCCCATTGCTGCTCGTAACGGGTGCGGGCTTCCTCGTAACGTTCGGGATTGTTGAAATTTTCCTCTTTGGGTTCGTTGGGACTTGTGGGAAAAGCGGTGTGTTTTTCAAGACTTTCAACCTCGTACCCTAAAGCGATTAACCGCTCTATCACTGTTTCGTTGGTGCTGTAACGGTCACGGCAAAGGGAAACCTTGGGCTGTTGCCGTATGATTTGGACGGCTCTCTCCATGAGGAAAGATGCGTTCATTTCAGCCAGACAAGTACGGTTGGCGCAATGTCCGCAGCCGCCATCGGCAAACAAAAGCAGGTTGTTCGTGTTGTGGGCACACGTTGCACACTCGGTCTTGTCAAAGGAGTAATACCGTAAATCGGTGGTATAGTTGCTCTCTATCCGTTTGGCTACATCGGCAGCTTTCAGTCCCCGCCAACTGTTGTAGTTGTTCCCGTCCTGCAAATGTTTCTCGTACACTTCACGCTGTATATCTTCCCCGTAACGGCAGATTTCGGCTGCTACACTGATAGTGATTTCGTCCGTTTCCAATAATTCAGCTATTTCGGGGATTAGGGCGGTGAATTTCAAACGGGTACGGATATAGTTCTCGTTCTTGCCGAAACGTACCGCCAATGTTGCTACGGTGTGCCTTCCCGTTTCAATCATGCGTTGGTAGGCGTTGGCTTCCTCGATGGGTGTCACGTCCTCACGCTGCAAGTTTTCTGCTATGGCTGCATCTTCGGCTGCATCGTCCGTCAGTTCCGAAACAATGACGGGTATCTGTTCCATTTCCGCAATGACGGATGCACGGTATCTGCGTTCACCGAAAACAATCTCGTAACGGTCTGTGTCGGCTATCGGGCGCACGGTGATAGGCTGCAAAACTCCCTGCTGTCTGATGCTTTCCGCCAGTTCATACAGGGCGGATTCGCTGAAATATTTACGAGGATTGAAACTGCTCGGCTGAATGTTTGCCAATGATACCAATGTGATGTTTTTCTCTGCTGCTGATTGATTTACTGTTGTTGCTTTCATAATTCTGTTATTTTTTAGTTGATTAAAATTCTGTTTGATAAAATGGTTTCTTTGCTATCTTTCTTTCACCGCTTCGGCTCACCGAAAGAAAGTAGCGGGCGGACTGCTCCGCCCTTGTGAGCCTTATTTGCGGTTATAGCATACGTTTACAAAATTCATTTTCCGTTCTACCGCATTTTTCAGCGTGTAATATGTTCCGCCAACGGGGGCGAGTGCATCGTAATAGACCATAAGGAAAGCGGAGTTATTTAAAAGGTAGTCGTTACGGCACAAAAAACAGCCTTCAAAATAGTTTTCGGATAGGGTTACCACTTCATCGGCTTGCGCCAAAATGTTGTTATAACGCTGTTTGTAGGCTTCGGGGTATCGGTCTGCCTGCCCTTTGAACGGAATAACGCATTTTAGACGGATGTACGGGTATTCCTTTTTGAGCCTTAAAACTTCTTCGGCTGCAATGATGTCGAAGCCGTCAGCCATTCCCGACAAAAAGGTGTGATAACCTTTCTTTATGCAAAATTCCTCTATCGCTGCCCACGTGGTATGTGCCACGTTTATAAAAAAACGTTGGCGGTCGGTCGTGAATTTGGCTATCCGATTGGCACGGTGTCCCGAAAAAGCAACGGTACTTTTTTTCAGCCATTCGTCACGCTCTTTCCGGCATTGCTCCAATGTGGGACGCAATGTTGAAAACAACTCACCGTTTAAGTGTCGGTAGTCATATTGGTAGTATATTTTTCCTCTGAACGCTCCTAAACAGCATTTTATATACTTTTCCTCTCCCAAACCTTTGGTTGTTGATATTCCGTTTTCAGTCAATTTCTTTGTTTCCATATTGGTATATTTTAGATTGTTATTACTTGGTTATTTCTTCCCATACGCCACGCTGTTTGTCAAAATCAACGTTGAAATAATAGGCGGTCTTTGTCTTGGGCTTCTTCCGTCCGCCCAAAACTTGGGTTTCTAAAACCTTGTACCCTTTGCGGGTTTCCGCCACAATTTCACAGGTGAGATATGACAAAAATCTGTGCTTGAATTTCTTTCCTTCCATAATTCAGAATATTAAAAGAATGATTATCAGAACGAAGACGATACCCACAAACAACCGCCAAACAAGGGCGAGAATAAACCGTGCCACGAAGTAAAACAGGAGTACGGCAAAGAATAAGGCGAAAAACTGCCCTACGGTGGTGGTGAAAAAGTAAATCACCACAGACCAAAGGATTAGGCGGTATATCAGTTTGTATATGAGTATCGTTTTCATTTTATCGGGTGTTATGGGCGGATTGCTCCGCCCTTGTTAGTATTTAGGCACAGAATACAAAACCGTCAAGGAACTTGTAACCGTCATTGAACAAGTCACGGGCGAAAGCTGCGTAATCGAAATAATTCAGAGCAAAATCGGGTAGTTCGTAACATTGTTCTATTACTTCACGGGCATAATCTTCTTCCTCGTCATATTGCCCGATATATTCATCATTGAATTTTTTTACAAGGTCGTCCGCATCGGCTTTGCTTAAATCCCTGCTTTCGTAATCCAACCAAGCGGAAAAGGCTTCTTGTACGGTTGAGTCCATATCTTCCACTTTGTCCCGTAGCTCGAAGAATATCTCTGAAATCCAACTTTCGCTAACGAGTTCTTCGGGTATGTTTTCCCGGTCTTGAAACATAAATTCGGGGTCTTCCTCGTCTTTGTGTAGTTCCTTGCACGCTTCCATAAATTCGTCTTTGTCGGCAAAATCGGAGAGATTGAACCATTTGCCGAAAAGTGAACCTGCATTGTACTTGGCGTATGTGCCTACATAAATTGCTGCTTCTGAAAAATCTGCTGCCATAACTCAAAAAATTAAATTGTTACTACTTGTTTTTGTTATCATCGCTTGCCGCCCCAACCAAATTTTTTCCCTTTGGCTGATTGGGAAGAACATTGACAATAATCAAGAGCGGAAAGGGAGAATTGCAATTATCTGAAAAAATGGTAAATACTACCCGCAGGGTGGAGATTTGGCATTTTTTGCGGATTTGCTTTCGCCCCCGCCTACCTTCGTCAATGTTTTCCCAATCAGCCCTAAGGGGGAAAATTCAACCTTTCAGTAAATTGAATGAATGATAAATTACTTATCGGTACAAGTAGATTGTATTTGTTATGAAAACCGGAAAACTCCGTTTCCGGAAAGGAAAAGAAAAGCAGGTTGGTAATGCGGGGTGGAAAGACAACTCTTTGGCGTGGGGGATTCTTCTTTTGCCGATTTATCGGATTAGAAAGAAGGGTACACCACGACAATGTGTTGTGCGGGTTGGCGAGGTGCTTTTCGTCCGGTTACGGTAAACGGACAGAGCAATCAGCTATCCGGCTTTTGCGGATGGCCGTGCGATGGCAGTGGCGGAAACGGGCGGAAAGTTCCGCAGACAAAGGATTATCCTTTCAGTCATGGCAAAGCCCAAAGAAGAAAATAACGGTTGAAAAAACGGGTAAGACAATAAGGGACTGCCGGGACTGCCAGTACTCTCTGACGTTCAAACAAGGGTGAATCCATATTCACCCAGCGTTAGGGATTGAAGGGTAAAGCCCACAGCCCAGCGAGGACTTGCAACGAAAAGCCCGACCGTCTAAGGGAACGCCCCCCAGAACATCTACAAACACATTAAAAACAGAGTATTGACTTTTATAAAACATTATAATTTACAGACAATTTATTTAGTGTACAAGAACGAAAAGCAAACTATTATTTTTATTGAATTAATTCAGATTTATTGCTCTTTTCAGTAACTTTGAAACCAGTAACTAATATAGCCATGAATAAAAACATAATCAACTTTTTAAATGAATACGTCAAAATACCCAATCCACAATATGCCATTATGCTAAGAGGAGCTTGGGGATGTGGTAAGACATTCTTCATTCATCAATGGATGAAACAGTTAAGCAATAACAAGGATGCAGACAAGTTAGAATGGCAACCTATTTATGTTTCTTTATATGGTTTGACCAATATCCAGCAGATTACAGAACAAATCAATAAAGAAATTTCTCCGTGGTTATATAGCAAAGGAATGAAGTTTGCTAAGAAAATACTAAAAGTCGCTTCGAAAATCGCACTAAAGTATGATCTCGATATGGATGGTAATGGAAAAAATGAAGGAAGTGTAACTTATAATCTGGATTCCATTCTATTATTGAAAGAGGACAATACCGAGATAAAAGGGAATAAGATTTTGATTTTTGATGACCTCGAAAGATGTGATGTAAAATTGGAAACCTTGTTAGGATACATCAATTACTTTTCAGAACACTGTAAATGCAAAGTTATCATCATTGGTGATGAAGATAAAATTACCGAAAAGGAGAATAAGGACAGTAATTTGAAGTTTAAAGATTTCAAAGAGAAGACTATCGGACGCACTTTCGAAATTAAAGTAAATGTAGAAGAAACACTTGATTTTTTCATCAATGAAATATCTGCCAACAACAGAAATCTTCTGCTGGAAAACAAAGAGTTAATAATTAAAATATTCCATGCTTCTAAATTCAATAACTTGCGAGTGCTCCGTCAATGCTTGAACGACTATCATAGAATAGTTATGGCGTTACCCGAACATTATCATAAATCTCCTAAATATAAACTTATCATAACATCATTATTGGCAAATTTTGTCGCTGTTTATTGTGAATATAAAAGTGGAAATACCCAGATTGGACATTTATTCAATAGCTTATCCAAAATGTTTACTGATAGGGAAATAGATGAAGAACGTGAAAATATTTTATCCAAATACCGTTTTATTGAAATAGGTAGAAAGCTGGATATTTTTAGTGATTTTCTTGTCAATGAAATTGTTTGTTACTTGGAAAGTGGATATTTTGATACAACTTACCTGCAACAATATTTTGCTGCTGAAAATACCAGTTTGAAAAGTTGGGAGTACCTATATGACTATTGGAGATTAGATAATGAAGAATATGAAAAATATTACGATGAAACGATACGATATTATTTAGCAGATAAAAGCACGGATTTGAGAGAACTCTTTATCATTATATCAGTTCTTTCTGTCTTATCTAATGATAATCTTGTTTCCGTATCTGAAAAGGACATTATAACCCAAGGTAAACATTCTATAAACAGGCTGATGGAAGGAATTAGCGGCATTGAGGATCTATTGAATTGCAAATCAAAAGTACATTCAGGTATAGGAAGAAACCATAATAATGTCGGCTCTTACAAAATTTTGAATAAGTTGATTGCGTATTTTGAGAAACTGTTTGAGCAAAGATTTGAAAAATGTCCCAATAAAGTGTCTGTTATGTTGGAAAATTTAACGGATGAGACTTGCGAACGTTTGAGTTTGGCACTTAACGACATGCTTCCGGTTAGACAGATACTTTATAGAGATACTTCGATATTTCAAGAGGCTGATGCGGATAAAGTTTCGAATAGTATTTTGGGATTATCAAATGAATCACGAAATACTTTCCTGCATTTTTTATTATTCCGTTATAAATTTACCTCTTCCGGCAATGAAATAGAATACTTGAGTAAATGTTGTCAATTAGATTTACCGCAACTAAAATTAATCAACCGGAAATTAAAGATAGAAGCGGCAAACAAAAGATTTATAGAAAAGTATTCTATTGAGAAAATCACGAACCTAATAGATGAAATTACTGCAAAAATAGAATAGCTATTTCTGTTCGTCCTCAAAAGCGATGGTCTTGGCAAGGAACAGACCGATTACAAACTTTGCTCCGTGTTCGATCAGTTTGCGCTTCGTTTGTATGAATCCTTCGCCAGTTGTCAGTAGATCATCAATTAACAGAACGCATTTGTCCTTGAAATATTCGGGATGAAATTGCAGGTTTGCGGTCTTGTCCTGCCCGTGTGTGCCTTTGAGTTGAGGACGGTCGGCGGCAAGGGTGATAGCCCCGTAGCCGTCGGCTATTCCGATGTCCGCCGATAGTTTCCGGCAAAACTCTTCGTAACGGATGCGGTTCTTCTCACGGGTGGATGCGGGAATAGGAACGAGTACGGCACGGTGCTTGTTCTCCTGAATGGCACGGATTCGGCTGATAGCAATGGAAAAGAGCTTGACGGTGAGGTCGGTTTTGTGCCCGGACTTGAATTTGAAAATAAGGTTGGAAATCTTCTTGCCCTCAAAGGTGATCTTGTCGTTGCGCCGGACGGGGCAATAATCATACAGGTAAAGGCACAGGCTGCCGTCCAGACGGAAAAAGCCCTGAAAACGGTTATCCAACGGGTAAAAGGCTTTGCGGAAATCGTTCAGGAAGGTAAAGATGAGAACGTTGTTCCAGAAACGGGCTTCGTCCTCGCTGCCGGACTTCAAATAGTACATGAAGCCTGCCAGATGCCCGCTTTCGTACAAGCCCATGCCGATAGTCAGCCTCTCGTTGAAACAGGTCTGATTGACGATATGCCATCCGTAAGATGCAAACTGCTGTTCGTAATCGGAACGGGTTTCGAGCAGGAAATAGAATTTGCCGTCGTCCTCGAAACGGATCACGTACTCGCACCGAAGGGCGACCTTGCATAAAATGCGGTTTTCTTCCTCGAAAGTTTCGGGAATGGCAAGAAAGGTGTATTGGGCTACAAATATAGGGCGTTCCATAGTTAAACGTGTTTGTTCATTTGCAAAGGAATGGATTCCTTGCGAACCTGCAAATAAACAGCGGGGAAAATATGCAGGCTGCAAGAAAATATGTTGCCCTTTGCTTCGTTTTGCACCACTTCGGACACGACAAAGCTACAAGCGTGGAGCAAAACACGGACAAGCGGTACATAAACGCACCGGGGCATCCGTAACAGTCTGTATATTTGCGGGAAACAGTAAATTATCGGATATGGAAATAGTGACTATTGAGAAAAAGACCTTTGAAGAGATGAAAGAGAAGTTCAATCGGTTCAGCGAGCATTTACAACAGTTGTGTTCACGGTACAGACCGCCGGAAAAGATGAACTGGCTGGATAATGCGGACGTGTGCGAGAAACTCAACGTGAGCAAACGGACATTACAGACGTACCGTGACAGCGGAAGGCTGGCATACAGCCAGATAAACCATAAGTTGTATTACAGGCTGGAAGATGTGGAAGCGTTCTTAACGGCAATGAGCAAGGAACAGGTAGAGGAAGAATAAGATGGAAGTGATTACAAAGGACATGGAAGAGGTAAAGGCGTATTTCGAGGCTCTGGAACGGGGCACGAAGTACGTGGATAACGTAACGGCGAACTTTCACCCGGTGATGAACGGCGAGGTGTACCTGACGGGGGAAGAGGTATGCAGGATATTGCATATCACTACCCGCACCTTGCAGGATTACCGGGCGCAACGGATTATCCCGTTCATTTCGCTGCCGGGCAAAACGCTGTACAGACAATCGGACTTGCTGCGTATGTTGGAAGAGAACTATGTGCAGATGAAGCAAAAGAGCAAACGAAGGAAAAGCTCTACTTAACTTTTGGGTGCGGTGCATGGGTAAATGCAGCAAAGGCAGGAGTTCCACCGGGGAGTTCCTGCCTTTGCCGTATTTTGCCTTGCCGGATGGGATTCAGGCGGTTTCACGCATGGCGACTGCCTGCTTTTTGACCTTCTTTTGTGTCTTGTCAAGGACTTTCTTCTGCATGGCTGCGAGGTTGCCGGAGATCGAACGGAAATCGGAGCTTACCATCTTGTTAGTCACTTCGGCGTATATTTGGGTGGTGCTGATATGCTTGTGACCGAGTATCTTTGAAAGTGCCTCAATCGTACCGCCGTTACAGAGATAGACCGTCGTAGCGAAGGTATGCCTCGAAAGGTGGAAGGTGACTTCCTTGTTGATTTTGCAAACGGCGGCTATCTTTTTAAGGTAGTCGTTACAAGTGCCGTTGCCCGGCATGGGAAACACGTAATCATCTTCCGCAAGCCCCTTGTAGCGTTCGATCAGTTCTTTGGCAATCTCCATCAGGGGGACGTTGCTCGATACCTTGGTCTTTGTCCTGCGGGTGATAATCCATTCTTCGCCGTCGAAATCCATACGCTGGATCTTGTCATAGGTGAGTGTCTTTATATCTATGTAACTCAATCCGGTAAAGCAGCCGAAAAGGAACATATCACGGACGAGGTTGGTCTGTTTATCCACAAACACGGTATTGGCTATCAGTTTCAGTTCTTCTTCCGTGAGGTAGCCCCGGTCGGTTTCCTGCATTTCGAGGCTGTACTCGCTGAACGGATCGGTGCGGATAATTCCCCTGCGCCAAGCCTTGTCGGTCAGGCTGAGTATGGGCATGGTGTAAATCCAGAGGGTATTTGCGCTCAATCCCTTTTCGTTCCGCAGGTAGCTGTCGAAATCGTCTATGAAGTCTTTCGTCAGTTCCTTGTAAGCCATATCGGTACGCTTCCTCTTCTCCCACATGAAGGCTTCGAGGTGCTTGTAAACGGTCAGGTATTTGTTATAGGTGGACTTCGCACGGAGTTTCTTTTCCACCATTTCGCCAAATTCCCTGTTCATGGTCTGGAAGTCTTTTAGGATGCAGTTCTCCATCACGCCGATGCCTAAAAAGGCATTGCGCACCTTCTCGGAAGTGACAAAATCGTCCGCCCGGAGTATCTGGTAGTAGTGGTTGTTGATGCGGGCTTTGATCTCTTCCAACTGCGGGTTGATCTCCAAGGCTTCGGCGGACTTGCCGCTTACTTTTCCGGCTTCGGCGTTCCACAAGGAAGGGGTGACGAACAGCTTTGCGCTGAACGTGGCAATATCGCCGTCAATGGTGATACGTGCCATTACAGGGGCTTTTCCGTCGCTTACTCTCACTGCTGTTCTCTTCACGTAGAACAGGACTTTAAAGGTGCTTCTCTTTGTTTTCATAACTCTAAATATTCGTTTGTAAAGGTAATTACTTTCCCGTTACCACGAGTTATGAAGAATTACGCAAAATAGTGAAACAGAACTTGTTACCGTTATAGTAGGGTGTCATGGATTAGGTAATGACTTAGTACCTGAACTATGGCTTAACCCTACTTTTCGGGGCTTTTTTTGCCTATGGCTGTTTCTTTCCGCTTTGCTACTAAGATGCTGACCTGCTTATTTTTAAGCTAAACTTTGCTTTTCTTTGCGACTGTTCCCGATTTTTCGGACAAAAAGCAAATCAAAAATCACAATATATTGAATATCTTACATTTAAAATTCAAATATTCGTACCTACAAAAAATCCCCCCCCCAAAAAAAATGATTTTTAGCCCACAGGCGGCGTTTTTTCCATCACCTGGACGGATGTACCGAAATAATAAATCTTGAAACATAATAATTCGGTAACCAGTCGATGCACCTATATAACTTAAATAATATTTTATTTAGTATATACACAAGATAAAAAAAAGCAAAATTCCGTTTCGAAGCCCTCCTCTGCATTTTTTACGAAGAAAAAATATTTTTTTCTTGCAGAAATAAAAAAAACATCCTACATTTGCACCTGCAAACGCCTCTTTAGCTCAGTTGGTAGAGCACGACACTCTTAATGTTGGGGTCCAGGGTTCGAGCCCCTGAGGGGGTACGGAAAGGCGGAAAACTTAAGTTTTCCGCCTTTTTTATTGTCCAAACAGCCCCTTATAGCTGATATATCTTACCGTTTCGTGTATCTTTGTAATTGGATCCCACCGTAAAGGATCTATGTAGGATAAAAAAATTTTACAAAGTCCCTTATTCAGCCGAGGTATAAAGATAAATTCAAACAGGTTATGGAGATCAATAAAGATAACTGGAAGCAGATCGATCTAAATGTGGACAGCCTGTGGTTGATCCCCGAAAGAGATAGGCAAGGCAAGCACAAGAATATCTATCACGGCAATTTCGTTCCCCAACTACTCAAACGCTTACGAATGCCGGAAATACCGTGCTGGAATTGTTCGCAGGCAGCGGGACTACCCTGTTCGCATATGAAAACCTGCGCAAAGATTATATCGGATTCGACATCACCCAAAAAATTATCGATTATGTCAATAGCATTATGAGCGAATGGTCTTCGATCAACTACGCAATCAAGAATGTCGATGTCACCGATCGACAGCCGTTTTCCGAGGCGATCGCAGCATAGCTGGGCGAAAGGCACCGAGAGTAGGTCGATTTTATGATCGCTCATCCGCCTTATCTGGACATCGTAAAATTCACCGACGACAGCAGGGATCAGGCCAATATTTCGAACATCGATGCTTTCTAGAAAAAAGCTCTGCTCGGACCGTATCTACGGCATACGGATAATTGAATCCGGATATTCCGATTCATCGATGAAACCAGAATACCTGCATTTTATGATCGGAACGATACCTCGTAATCGTATTCTTTTCCGGAGACACCTCATCCCAACCGCAACGATCGCAATAAAACCCGTTAAAAGGCGGATAATTCAACAAGACACAACTGTCTGCACCGACAGGTTTATAAACTTCGTAATAATGCACGGAATTCCGCAACGGACTCGTTCTGCGAATCAGAATTTCATCCTTACCGTCGAAATCGACATCCTCGAATACAAACGGCCCCCGATCATCCTCACCTTGCAATGTACTGTAATCGAAACACAATGTTCCTTCGGTATTTCCGACTTCCGGATTGAAGAGATATTCCCCTGTTTCATCATACCACCCGGGAATTGAATTTTCATCACAATAATGTTCACAAAAAATATCGTATCGACAACCGGTCGATTCGTTGTAAAACGACAGACGACACGGCCCTTCGAGTCGGTTTCCCAGTCCCTGTGGAGTATCGAACGCAAATAATCGCCCTTCGACACGATACCCCTGAACATTCGGTTCGTATTCGAAAGAAAACGATATGGGATTATAGATTTCTACATTCCGGGAGGTATCGCTCTTGCATCCGGATCAGTTCCAATCTTTCGTCAGTAACTTCGTAAACATAAATCGAATCCCCATTTTGACGGCCGTCTTGTTCCCAAATCGCAAAAGTCTGCTGAATCGCAGCAAGTTCGAAGTCCGCCTCCCCCTGTTCGTTATATTTTTGCAACAACCGCCCGCTTGTCGCATCGGCCAGCCGATCCGGTACAAGCAAAGTTTTTCGCCGCTTCCGATTTTGTCGCTTCCGAAATGTGGACCAACTGCTATCGTGCACCCCGTCATGTGCATACAAGACAATCGTCCCGACCGCCGGATAGAACTCCGTTTCGTTATCGATCTCTGCGAAAGGCAGATAATCTTTCCGATACAGACCCTTTGCCGTAATATCGAAAACCGTGTACGAATTTCCCTGTCGATCCATTCCGAAATCGTTCACCAGCAACTCATCCTCTCCGTCGAAGTCCGCATCGAAAAACTGAAAAGCAGTATAATATCCCAACGGTGAGTTCGGATAATATTCTCTATTGATAGCATCAGTCGCAGATACGTAATCGAAATAATAGACATCCCCATTCCGATGACCTTGAAAATTCTTTGCGAACGTAATATCCATCAACATAGGATTGGAATATTTCCCCGTATCGGCATACTGAAAATTCCGGCCGCCGGATACGGAACGGAAATTCATCACCCACTGGCCGGTTTCACTATAAGCATCGAACGGCATCCAACACGCCGTCACCTCATACCCGCAAACAGGTTGATTGTATTTGATATAAACACGGATCGCACGATCCTGCCCGGCAGGTATCACCCCATTCAATCTATTTATCCAAACGGAATCCGTCGGCTCCGCACTCCGCCGATACAGTCGCCGACACTCCGAAGATTCCGGATCGCCCGAATCAGCCAGACAAACTTCATTCTCCGTATCTGCAATTGCAGCGGAAAGCATATCGCTGTCCGGTGCTACGGGAATTACAGGAACTGCGGCACAAGCATCGGAAGTACCGACGACCGGACGCCCGCTCCGGCATCCGGCCATCGACAATACTCCCAAAGTAAGTGCACAATATATTAATCGTAACATTACTTTTTATAATCGACAATAATCTTTATAATCAACTCACTTCACTTTAGAATATAATACCAATCGTGTTTCATGTAAATTCGCTAAAAGCGTTTCGAAAAAGTCAGCAATTACAGGTGTAGAGTCAATATACATCTCTATAACTAACCACACACTATTTTTGACCAAAAAAGCCTTTACGCTTTTTCTCTCCAGATTTATCCTATTCAATATTTCAAGTACGTACTCTCTTTTTTCTTCAACCACATCATACACATTCGGGAAAACAAGCCCCAACCAGTTCCTGTCACTTTTAGGCACCTTAATCATAAAATTACCTCCTTGATAACAAAAATACAACGCTTCCCCGTCTTCATCTTCCTGAAAAGAAACATTGTTATCTCTCAACCATTTTCGATAAATTTCCAATTGATCGTAATCTTTTTGGGCATCAACAAATGTTTTCATAAAACTCTTCCTCATAAATTTAATTATTAACTAATCCTAAATTAAGCCTGCTTTTCTTCAATTATATTTTTCAAGCACAAAATTAATCGCTGTCCTTTTTTAGCTAAACGCTCTTCTATCATCCTTGAACGAGGTATAGAGTCATATACTTTTTTATAAATCTTTTCATCCCGTCCGATTTCTATATCTCCGGCATATCGACTTTCTTTATCAATAAAATGACAGCAAAAAATTTCCATATTGTATATGATATTATCAATATCTTCCTGGGTAATACTACTTTCTACAATTATTTTCCCCTCTTCATCTACTAACCTTCGAATTAATTCATCCCTATAATCAAACAAAACCGCAGCTAAATACTCCTCATAAACACGTAACAGTATTAATAGCCTTTTAGCAGCAGCAACTTCCTCATTCAATGAAGCTTTATCTCTATTAAAGGCCTCACTCCCGGATGCAGCTAATAAAGCATCTCGCACGACATCACTAAACTCATCCCGTTCTAAAGCAATTACTTTTGAAAAAGCATAGAATGCGTAACCACACAACTCACCTGTAACAGAAATTGATTTAACAATATCATCAGAATTAAAAAGAAAAGTTGATCGTCTCGAAAAAACACGTTTTTTCAAAATGTCAGAAATAGCAACTCCAATAATATAAGGATGTTGTGACTGCATAATTGCTCGAAAAGACATTGCATCTCTGAATTTTTGAAAAAAATCAGCATCTACATCAACAGCATCTTCTACAACTGCTCTTGCATACTCTACCAATTTAGATTCCATAATATTTTGAATATTTTCTCGCCCGCACCTCGACGATAAATAATAAAAAGGAAAGCGTGGTGCTGAAAACTTATTTTAGAAAGTCAGGTCGTAGGAAACCTTATAGCATAAAATAAGCAACAGCCCCACGCCTATATCCACAAGTGGATACGACGCGAGAAGATGTCCGCCTATTCTCTGCTAAAAAGTGGAATTTCCTACGTTCGACTTTCGAGAATAAACTTACACTTTCCGTGTATTCAATATGTCATCGCAAATATAGCGATATAGACGGAAAATGCAAAACATCCTGCCCTTTCGGGCGCCATTGCCATTATGAACGGTGCAAAGTTCCTCAAAACAAACATTTTCTGCAACAAGTGCAACTGTGGATTCGAAACTTTGTTAGTTGCAATTTGGGGCTGTGTCACCTATGATTTTGCGGATCGTACGGGCCTCACACAACGAAAGGAGGGTGCTGAACTTCGATTCAGCACCCTCCTTTGGTCTTCCAAAAATAATTTTACTTTTCGAGCCCCATCTTTTCGATCAGGGCCTTGGTTTCGGGCTTGTGTCCCCGGAAATTCACATAGAGCGTCATCGGATGTTCGTGACCGCCCTTCGAGAGAATCTCACGGCGGAAAGCCTCCGCCACTTCGGGATTGAAGATACCCTTCTCCTTGAACAGCGAGAAGGCATCGGCCGCAAGTACCTCGGCCCACTTGTAACCGTAATAACCGGCAGCATATCCGCCGGCAAAAATGTGGCTGAAAGCCGGCGACATCGCAGCACCCTCGACAACCGGGAGTACCTGGGCCGGAGCCATCGCCGTCCGTTCAAACAGTTCGACATCGCCCTCGAACGGCTTGTCGATCGAATGCCATGCCATGTCGTTGAGCCCGTACAGCAACTGGCGGACATTGAAATAAGCCGCCTGATAGTTCTCTGCGGCGACGATCTTGGCAATCAGGTCGGCAGGAATCGGTTCTCCGGTCTTGTAATTCACGGCCCACAAGTCGAGGAACTCTTTCTCGGTCGCCCAATTCTCCATGATCTGCGAAGGCAGCTCAACGAAATCCTGATATACGTGCGTACCGCTGATCGACTCGTGCTCTCCCTCCGAAAGAATGGCGTGCAGCGCGTGTCCGAACTCATGCAGGAAAGTTTCGAATTCACTGAAAGTAAGCAGTGAAGGAGTCGTATCGGTCGGCTTGGTGAAGTTCATCACCAGCGACACCAGCGGGCGGGTTTCGTGTCCCTCGACGATTGAAACGCTCCGGAACTCGGTTTCCCAAGCCCCGCCGCGTTTGGTAGCCCGGGGGAAGAAGTCGAGGTAAAGTTCCGCCAGGAAGCGACCGTCCTTGTCGGTCACGTCGTAAGCCGTCACCTCGGGATGATAGACCGGGACTTCGGGATTCGGCGTGAAATTAAGGCCGTAGAGCTTATTGGCGAGCAGGAATACCCCCCGCTTCACACTGTCCAACTGCAAATAGGGTTTCACCAGCTCTTCGTTGAGCTCGTATTTCTCATGGCGGTACTTCTCCGAGTAATAAGCCATATCCCAGGGCATAACCTCGCCTTCGAAACCCTGCGAGCGGGCATACTCCCCGATCGTATTGTAATCCTTCATGGCATACTCCTTGGTCTGGGCAAGCAATTCATCCAGGAAAGCATTGACCGTCTGCGCGTTTTCAGCCATCCGATCGGCCAGCACGTAATCGGCGTACGTCGGGTACCCCAACAGATTGGCGATCTTCAAACGCAGATTGACCATCCGCTTGATGTTCTCCGTATTGTCGAACTCACCGCCCAGGCAGAGGGAGTTGCTGGCTCTCCAAAGCTTCTCCTTCAGCTCGCGGTTGGTCGAATACTCCATGAAAGGGACGTAACTCGGCGCCTGAAGCGTCACCGTCCATCCCTGCTCGCCACGGGCCTTGGCTTCGGCGGCCATACCGTCCCGCACGAAATCGGGAAGCTCGGCCACCTGCGCCGGATCCGTGATATTGATCGTAAAGGCATTCGTGGCAGCCAGCACATTGCGGCTGAACCGGAGCGAAAGCTCCGAAAGTTCGGTCGAATATTGTCGGTACAGCTCCTTGTCCTCATCGGAAAGGTTCGCACCGCTGCGCACGAAACCGTTATAGGTTTCCTCCAGCAATTTCTTGTCCTCTTTCGAAAGGAACCACCCCGGATGTTCATAGACGGCCTTCACACGCTCGAAGAGCTGCGGGTTGAGCGATATGTCGTTGGACAGGGCCGTCAGTTTGGGCTGTACGTTCTCGGCCACCTGCTGCATCTCGGGCGTAGCATCCGCTTCGAGCAGGTTGAAAAAAATACCTTCGACCCGCGAAAGCAGCCGGCCCTGACGATCGAGCGCCACGATCGTATTATTGAAGGTCGGCTTGGCTGGATTGTTTACGATCGCGTCGATTTCGGCACGCGACACAGCGATCGCGGCATCGAACGCCGGTTCGTAATCGGACACCCGGATCCGGTCGAACGGCGGGGTTTCGTGCGGCGTATTCCACTCCGCGAGCAAGGGGTTGTTCGTATCAATTTCAGGCAGCTGGGCAACGGGCATCGTATGGTCCGCGCATCCGGCTGCCAAAGCGGTTAAAAATGTCATAACAATCTTTTTCATCGGTTAAATTAGATTTTAGGCTTTTCATTCGGTTCGAGGGTCACGACGGGCACGGCAAGGCTGTCGGCAGGTTCTTCGGGCAGCTCCTCCATCAGGCCACAGGCCACGAGCATCGCCCGTTTATCGGGATCGGCCCCGCGAAAATCCCGGTAGAGGGTCATACCGTCCGCCGAACCGCCCCGCGAAAGCAGCGTCCGGAATTTCCGAGCAGTCGCACGGTCGAATACGTCGCCGGTCTGTTCGAAGGCCCGGAAAGCGTCTTTGTCGAGGACCTGCGCCCAAATATAGAAATAGTACCCCGACGCATAGCCCCCATCGAAAATATGCAGGAAATAGGGATAGCGGTAGCGGGGCTGTATCTGCGGGATCAATCCCCGGCGACCGTACACGGCATCGGCTTCGAACTCATTCACATCGAAAGGTTCGTACTCCGTAATAGCGTGAATATCCATATCGGTAAGAGCGGCAGCTACCAGTTCGGTGACAATGAAGCCCTGGTTGAACTTGCCGCTTTCGCGGATGCGTTTGATCAAGCGTTCGGGAATCACCTCTCCCGTCGTATAATTGATCGCATAGTGGCGCAGCACCTCGGGTTCGGTCGCCCAATTCTCCATGATCTGCGAAGGGAGCTCCACGAAATCGCCCTCCACCCTGCCGAGCGACCGGTATTTCACGTCGGCGAAAAGCGCATGCAGCCCGTGCCCGAACTCATGAAAAAGGGTCTGGACCTCATCGAGCGTAAGCAGCGAAGGCGTCAATTTGGTCGGCGGAGTAAAATTGCATACGATGGCGACCACAGGAGCGATGCGTTCGTCGCCTTCGTAGCGCTGGCTGCGGAACGCGGTACACCACGCACCGCTGCTCTTGCCGCTGCGCGGAAAAAAGTCGAAATAGAGCACGCCCAAATGAGTCCCGTCCACGTCGAGCACCTCATATACCGAGCAATCCTTGTGGTAAACCGGTGCGACCAACGGACGGAACGTAATCCCGTAAAGCCGGTTCGCCAGCGAAAAAGCGCCTTCCCGAACATTTTCGAGCGAAAAATAGGGCCGCAGCGCAGCATCGTCGAGCGCATATTTGTCCTTGCGCACCTTTTCGGCGTAATACCACCAATCCCAGGGTTCGAACGTCGCCCCCGGCACATCCCGCTGCAACATCGCATTCATCTCGGCCATCTCTTCCTTGGCCCGATCGAGCGCCGGAGTCCACACTTCGTTCAACAACTCATAAACGGCAGCGGGCGTTCCGGCCATCTGGTCGGCCGTCACATAAGCCGCATAGGAGGGATAGCCCAGCAAGCGGGCTTTCTCGTTGCGCAAGCGGGCGAAATCGTTCACCAGAGAGCGGTTATCGTACTCACTGCCTTCGTTGCAGCGGTCGATATACGCTTTGTACAACTGCTCCCGCAAATCGCGTCGAGCAGAATACGTGAGAAACGGAATCCGGCTGGAAGCGTCGAGCGTAACGACCCACGCATCGTTCATCCCCAGCTCCGCAGCCTTCTCCCGGGCTATGCCCTGCACGCTTGCAGGAAGTCCGTCAAGCTGTTTATCAGTCAGTTTCAGCACGAAATCATTCGTCGCCCGAAGAACATTATTGCCGAATTTCACGGGCAGCAGCGCCAATTCGCCGTTAATTTGGCGCAACCGCTCCTTCTGCTGCGGATCGAGCAGCGCTCCGGCCCGCACGAATTTACCGTAAATCTTCTCCACCAGGCGCGTCTGCACGGCATCGAGACCCAAGCTGCCGCGACGGTCGTAAACGGCTTTGATCTTGTCGAAAAGCACCTCGTCGAGCAGAATATTGTCCCGATGGGCGGCCAGCAACGGCATCGCCTGCTCTTTCGCCGCCAATAACTGATCGTTCACGTCGGCCGAACAGAGCATGTTGAAAACCAGCCCCACCTGCTCCAGCATCAAGCCCGAGCGGTCGTAAGCCAGGATGACATTCTCGAAAGAGGGCTGATCGCCGTTGGATTTGATGGCGTCGATCTCGGCTTCCTGGATCGACATCGCCCGCTGGAAGGCAGGCAGAAAGTGTTCGGGCCGGATCCGGTCGAAAGGAGGCACGCCGTAGGGCGTTTCCCACTCCTCGAAAAACGGATTCTCCGCCACCTCTTTACGCTGGTTGCATCCCGTAGTCATAAGCAGAATCAATGAAATTAAAAATAAAGAATATCGCTTCATCGGTTCGTTGGATTTTATTTACCTTTGCAAAGGTAAACAATTTATAAAAAATGCAACTGTTTTACGCCCCCGATATCGTTCCTCCGGAATATACGCTCAGTGAGGAAGAGTCGAAACACTGCATCCGCGTGCTTCGCATGGCCTGCGGCGAAGAGCTGCACATCACCGACGGCCGCGGTAACCTCTACCGCTGTGAAATCGTGGACGACAATCCCAAACGCTGCCGGGTGCGGGTGCGCGACACCAACAGCGAATTCGGCAAGCTGCCCTACCGCCTGACGATGGCCGTCGCCCCGACGAAAAACAACGACCGGTTCGAATGGTTCCTCGAAAAAGCCACGGAAATCGGGGTCGCGGAGATCATCCCCCTCGCCACGGAGCATAGCGAGCGACGCACGCTCAAGCCCGAACGGGAGAACAAGGTCATCACGGCTGCCGTGAAACAGTCGCTCAAAGCCTACCACCCCCGCCTGCACGAAATGACCCCGCTGCGACAGGTCATCAAGCAGCCCTTCGACGGACAGAAATTCATCGCCCACTGCGACGCTCCCCGTTCGGCCCTGGGCAAGGCATTCCTGCCCCGCATCCTGCACAAAGGAGGCGACGTACTGGTTCTGATCGGGCCGGAAGGGGACTTCTCGCCCAAGGAGATCGACCTGGCCGTCCGGGGAGGTTTCCGCGAAATCACGCTCGGCTCGCAGCGCCTGCGCACGGAAACGGCCGCCGTCATGGCGACCGCATTGGTGGCTGCCGCCAACGAACCCGAAATCGGAACGGACGACAGACAACCGTCTTCAAAACCGGCACAATGAAACAACTTTGGGAAATATTCTGGTCGTTTTTCAAAATCGGACTCTTCACCTTCGGAGGCGGCTACGCCATGATCCCGCTGATCCAACGCGAGGTGATCGACCACCGCAAGTGGATCCCCGCTTCGGAATTTCTCGACCTGCTGACCCTGGCACAATCGGTCCCCGGCCCTATTGCGATCAACACGGCCGTCTTCGTCGGATACAAACGCTCGGGGCTCCGAGGCGCCTGCGCATCGCTGCTGGGCGCCGTGCTGCCGTCGTTCCTCATCATCCTGGCGATCGCCCTCTTCTTCGCGGGCATCCGTCAGAACCCCGTCGTCGATGCAGCCTTCAAAGGAATGCGCCCGGCGGTCGTTGCCCTGATCATCGCTCCGCTGGTCACCCTCACGCGGGGCATGCACTGGAGCATGATCGTGCTGGCCGCCGCACTGGCCGGACTGATCTGGTGGCTGGGTCTTTCACCGGTACTGATTCTTGCCGCCGGTGCAGGTGCAGGCATCGTCTGGGAATTGTCTATCGCAAAAAAGAGTAAGCAATGATATTCTGGGAACTGTTCGTCAGCTATCTGAAAATCGGATTCTTCGGCTTCGGCGGCGGTTATGCCATGCTGTCGCTGATCCAGAACGAAGTGGTCGTCCAGCACGCCTGGATGACCAACGCCGAATTCGCCGACATCGTGGCCGTATCGCAGATCACGCCCGGCCCCATCGCCATCAATTCGGCGACTTACGTGGGTTACACAGTTGGAATGCAAAGCGGCAGCGTATGGTACGGTATTCTGGGCTCGGTCATTGCGACTTTCGCGGTCTGCCTGCCGTCGATGACGCTGATGATTCTGGTCGCCCGCTACATCGCCCGACTCAAGGGCAATCCGCTGGTAAGCGGCGCCATGCGGGGACTCCGCCCGGTAGTGATCGGCATGATTGGGGCGGCCGCGCTCCTGCTGATGTTTCCGCAGGACGCAGGCGACGCCAGCTTCATCGACTTCTGGAGTTGGATTCTCTTCGGCGGCGTACTCGCAGGCTCCTACTTCAAACTCAATCCGATCCTGCTGATCGTCCTCTCGGCTGCCGCAGGCATCGCGATCTATCTTTAACCGCGCTTACTCTCCTCCGGCGACGAAGAAGATGCCGCCCGTAAAGAGCACTACCAGGAAAGAGATCAGGGCCAATGCCGTAAGCACCATGAATCCGATATGCACGAAGCCCCATTTCTCGCCTCCGTGCGGCAGTCTCGGCGAGGTCAGAGCCGCGATAAGGCCCACGACAGGCGTAAGGATCAGACTTAAAACGAACGTCCAGGCGAATCCGATCTTGCGGCGGCTGCCGACGAGCCCGATCAGTACGGAAATAAGACACCAGGTCAGGATACCCAGTACAATAGAGAGCGTAGTCATAATTTCATAAGTTTTTCAAAACCGCTCTGCCCCGTACCGGCAAACCGATCGTCGGCTACCTGACAAAACGACAGTACGTCCCCAGGGGAAGCCGCTTGCCGGCCCGGTCGTCGAAGCAGAGTTCTCCGAATTGTTCCTCAAACGGCGTGCCGAAGGCCTGTCGCACGGCGGTCGAAGCGAGCGTTGCCGACAACCCCATCGAATAGAGGTTCAACACCAGAAACGCTCCGCGCGGCTCCAGCAACCGGGCGCAACATTCGAGCATCTCGCCGATGTTATCCTCCAGAATCCACTTTTCGCCGTTGGCACCCCGTCCGTAAGCCGGAGGATCGAGGATAATTCCGTTGTAGCGGTTACCTCGCCGCACTTCGCGCTGCACGAATTTGAGCGCGTCTTCGACGATCCAGCGCACCCCCTCCAAACCGCTCTGCTCCATATTCTCCCGCGCCCAGGTCACGACCTGTTTGACCGAATCCACGTGGGTCGTATCGGCTCCCGCCGCCCGGGCCGCGAGCGTCGCTCCGCCCGTATAGGCAAAGAGATTCAGGACCTTCGGAGTCCGTCCCTCCGCTCTCATCCGCACACAGTTATCGTAGATGAAATTCCAGTTGGCCGCCTGCTCAGGGAAAAGCCCCACGTGTTTGAACGAAGTGAGGCCCAAGCGCATGCGCAACCGCATCCCTTCATAGGCATAGTCCACCGTCCACCGGGACGGCATCCCGGACCGCAACCGCCACTCCCCGCGTTCTTCGCTGCGTCCGTCACGCAGGAACGAGGCGTCGGCCAGGCGGCGCCACTCCTCCTCCGTAAGACTCCGCCGCCAGATGGCCTGCGGTTCGGGACGGCGCACGACATAGCGGCCGAAACGTTCGAGTTTCTCGAAATCGCCGGAGTCGATCAATTCATAATCGGGAAATCGGGGAATCAGGGTTTCAAACATGGAATTATCTTTTATCATACATCATATAACGAATTTTCCGGTCCCGTGCACGGCATACTGCCGACATCCTTCTTTTACCGGCCTGCAGCGAACAGGTGTGGGCCAAGCAAATTTCACCAAGCCGCCCCAGCAGAAACGGAACTCGCCCGCAACTTCCACCGCCGAAGAAACAAGACCGTTCCGGCCAATCGGAAGCACGGGACCCTTTTGTTATTTTCGATCGCTCTCGTCGATCAGGCTCATCTCGCACCGGGCACAGTCGAACCGGAGCCGGTATCGGAATCGGCCGCGCACCAGAAACAGCTCTCCTTTCAGCGTCGGATGCTCCTTCAGGCACTGCCCGATCTCACGCCGAATGCAATAGGCCGAACGCATGACCGGATGCCCTGCCGTCGCAGGTTCCAGATCGAGTCCGCGTGCAATTTGCCGCACCCCGTGATCGCGGTAAAACTCCTCGGCCAGACGATTCGTCACATTCTCCTCGGCCGCAAGGATTTTCGACGGATAGGGCGCGGAACGATCCTCGGGCAAAATCGCATGGACGACAGGACGGTCGAGCCGCGCCCGGCGCAAACGCTCCAATCCTTCGCGGCGCAGCTCCGCCAGCAACGACACCGGCACGAAACGGTCGCACCCTTCGGAGCGAACCTCCCGCACGTCGAAAATCGTATCTCCGCTGCGGGAAAGTTGTGCGGCGACGGTTTCCGACATCTTCCGGGAATCTTTCGCCGGTTCGAACACCCCGTCGCGCGTAACCTCGGCCGCAACCCCCTCGCAATCGGTAAAACGCACCGTTACTCGCTGCGGCGTTATCGCCGCGTCGGCACGCACGGGAATCACGCGCCGCGTACGGCTGCGGTCGAGGGCCAACGAAAAGCGGCGGTCGAAATTGCGGAACACCTCCGCCCCGGGGACGACACCCTCCATCCGGTTGGGCACGATCCGATTTCCGGCGACCTCATTGACATTGGTACCCGCCAACCCGTTTCGGGTCCGGAAACAGATGCCGTCCCCAGGCGCCAGGTCGTGTGGCTCGGCCAACGTGAAACTCCGGCCATCGACCCGGGCTACCCGGCCCACGAACTCGCCGACAGCTTTGGGCGTGTCGAACGATGCGACTCCCGCCCGGCGACCGTCGAAGAAATACTCCGACTCGCCCCGCGTGAAACTCTTCGAAGGATCCGGCTGAAAGTCCGGCCGGCTCTCTCCCACCGACGAGCGGCAGAATCCCGGCCGTGACGCGAGCTCCCGATCGATCCGCTGGCGGTAATGGCTCACGACATTTTTAATATATCCGACATCCTTCAGGCGTCCTTCGATCTTGAACGAGGTAATCCCCGCATCGATCAGCTCGCCTATACGGTCCGACAAATTCAAATCCCGCACCGACAACAAATGCCGCCCCTTGACGACCGTACGCCCGGACTCGTCCACCAGATCGTAGGTCAGGCGGCAGGGCTGGCTGCAAGCGCCCCGGTTACCGCTGCGTTCGCTCATCGAACGCGACAGGAAACAGCGGCCGCTGTACCCCACGCAGATCGCCCCGTGGACGAAACACTCCAGATCGCCCCCGCAGGCGGCGCGGATCGCACGGATCTCGTCGAACGACAAGGCCCGCTCCAGAATCACGCGGGCAAAGCCGCAGCGCTCCAGAAAAAGCGCCTGCTCCGGCGTGCGTGTGGCCGCCTGTGTCGAAGCGTGCAACTCGACCGGCAGATTCATCCGCCGCAGCGCCATGTCCTGCACGATCAGGGCGTCCACCCCAGCGGCGATCAGCTCCCTGGCCTGCCGCTCGGCTTCGGCCAATTCGCCGTCATAGAGCAACGTATTGAGCGTAGCATGCACCCGTACACCGTATTGATGGGCATACTCTACCGCCCGGGCGATCTCCTCGGCCGAATTGCCCGCCGCGTGGCGCGCACCGAAGCGGGCGCCTCCGATATAGAGGGCGTCGGCGCCGTAATCGACCGCAGCGACGGCCGCCTGCAAATCTTTGGCGGGAGCAAGTAATTCGATGGATTTCACGGTGCTTTGTCGGAAAATATGCCGAAGAAAAAACCCGAAACGACATCCGGTTCCCCCGGGCCGCGTCGAGGCGTGTCTTATCTCGGGGCAAAAGTAAAAAATAATCGGCAAATGTGCTTGCGATTGGGGTTTGTTTTGTAATTTTGCTCTCCGAACACGTAATATTTCAAGACCATGCTTACGATCAAGCAACTCAGGGACGACCGCGAGGCGGCCATCCGCCGTCTGGCAAAAAAAGGAGTGGACGCCGCTCCGGTAATCGCCGAAATCGAAAAACTGGACGACCGCCGCAAGGCGATCCAGCATGAACTGGACGAATGTCTGGCCACACAGAACCAGGCGGCCAAACAAATCGGTGCATTGATGGGTCAGGGACGGCGCGACGAAGCCGAAGCCAAAAAAGCGGAAGTCGCGTCCCTCAAGGAGCGGTCGAACGCGCTGAATGCCGAATTCAAAGAGGTTTCGGATGCTCTTCAGGCCGCGATCGTCACCCTGCCGAACTTCCCGGCCGACATCGTGCCCGAAGGCAAAACGGCGGAAGACAATCTGGTTGTGAAACTGGTCGAAAGCTATACGCAATTGCCCGAAAACCCGCTGCCCCACTGGGAGCTGGCCCGCAAATACGACATCATCGACTTCGACCTGGGCGTAAAGCTAACCGGCGCGGGGTTCCCCGTTTATAAGGGACAGGGCGCCCGGTTGCAGCGTGCGCTCATCAACTTCTTCCTCGACTGCAACACGCGGGCCGGGTATCTGGAAGTGGAGCCTCCGGTCATGGTCAATGAAGCCTCCGGCTTCGGCACGGGACAACTGCCCGACAAGGAGGGACAGATGTACCACGCCACGGCGGACAACTTCTACCTCGTTCCGACGGCCGAAGTGCCCGTGACGAACATCTACCGCGACGTGATTCTCGACGAGAAGGATTTTCCGGTGAAGATGACCGCCTACACCCCCTGTTTCCGCCGCGAAGCCGGGTCGTATGGCAAGGATGTGCGCGGACTGAACCGTCTGCACCAGTTCGACAAGGTGGAGATCGTACAGTTGAGCCTGCCCGAAAAGAGCTACGAGGCGCTGGACGGGATGGTGGCCCACGTCGAAAGCATCGTCAAGGCACTGGAGCTGCCCTACCGCATCCTCCGACTCTGCGGCGGCGACATGTCCTTCACCTCGGCGCTGACTTACGATTTCGAGGTATATTCCGAAGCGCAGAAACGCTGGCTCGAAGTGTCGTCCGTGTCGAATTTCGAGTCGTTCCAGGCCAACCGCCTGAAACTCCGCTACAAGGATGCCGACAAAAAGACGCGGCTGGCACACACGCTCAACGGCTCCTCGCTGGCCCTGCCCCGCATCGTGGCGGCCCTGCTGGAGAACAACCAGACGCCCGACGGCATCCGGATTCCCGAAGCGTTAATTCCTTATACGGGCTTTGATATGATTAAATAAATTTTTATATTTGCACCGTCAACACACAACTTAAACAATACAAAAAAATGGCTTACAAAATTAGTCCCGATTTGTGCGTAGCTTGCGGCACATGTATCGACGAATGTCCGGTAGAGGCAATCTCGGCCGGTGATGTTTATGTAATCGATCCTGACAAGTGCATCGACTGCGGCACCTGCGCAGGCGTTTGCCCGAGCGAAGCGATCAAGCCCGAATAATTTTACAAGAAGGCATAAAAAAGCTCTTCCCTCGAAAGGAAGAGCTTTTTTATTGTCTATTCCCAAGTGGATCTGCCGACACGCCCGAAACCCGGGGCCGATCCACCCATACGGCCTGTCGCCACAACGGATTCACAACCGTTTTCCAGCCGATTTCAACGGCAGATCACGATTCCGCCGACCGTTATACAATACGTCCCGAAGCTCCCTCGAAAGGAATTTCGCGGAAAGGTCGAAATACATCGGACGATAGCGGCGGGACCGTGCATCACAGGACATCGAAAGACACGTGTACAGGGATTTTGCCGCAAACGAACCTTTCCGTTTGCAGAATCTATCTATTATACTTAATTTAGAGCACAGAAACATCGCGGGAGAAGCGTAGCCTGCAATGTCTAATGCCTGTTTCAGCCCGTGAAAGGGGAAGCTCGCGGTACAATGGCCGCAAGCATTCCGGAAGAGGCGCGTGGAAAAAGATCGAAGGCATACCGTTGCAGGCGACGATCGTTCAACCTAAAACCTACCTGATTATGAAAGCACGTGTCTATTTATCGTTAGGAGCCTTGCTCCTGTTCTTGGCCCCGCTGGGCTGTTCCGACAAAGCGGAAAGTCCGGCACCGGAAACCCCGCCGGAAGAACAGCCGGTACAGCCTTCAGAGGAGTATAAGGAGATGTATCATTCGATGGAGGATAACATAAAGGACGAAGAACCCAGTCTCTATTACACGTACTTCCGTATGCGAAATGACAGCGACCAGCCGCTGTACATTGCAGTAAGAGTACGGATGAATCCATACGGATTCTTCTACTACCTCAAGCCGAAGGAACAAGCTACGCATTGGAGTTGTACGGAAAATAGCGCGGGTTTGAATTTCGATATGGACCAAGTATTAATCAAAGACTTGAACAAGGGACTGACTGCTGTTGAAATTTACTATCGAGACGATAAGGCCGGGACTTTGGCCCCGGAGAAAGACACCGCAATGCGTTATAATTTTATAAAGCCTATGACGGAAGAGATGGTCGGAACGCTACGCGACCCGGCCCGTTGGGAGTATGAAGAGTTCCCGGACCGCCCCCGTGCCGTGCGATGGACGATTCATATCACCAATGAGGACTATGAAGAAGCCGTCCGTGCGACCACCGAGCGGTGGAAAGATTGGGATCGCTGGAGCGGTGAGCCGATAGAATGGGAATGATTTTCAATTTCGTCTATATCGCAGAAGC